>Ga0208919_1001120_pt1 | contig 15948 bp, 25 predicted proteins | sample 4_EtaG_FD_184076 | JGI IMG/M metagenome (GOLD analysis project Ga0208919, IMG submission 184076) | Marine viral communities from the Subarctic Pacific Ocean - 4_ETSP_OMZ_AT15127 metaG (SPAdes) (version 3) | ecosystem: Environmental > Aquatic > Marine > Oceanic | place: Pacific Ocean | collected...
CATTCCTAGAAATTGATAAAGATAACGACAACGCAAGAATAAAAAACCCAATATCTGATGGTGATATAAAGATACAAGGTAATGATGGTGGCTCTACAATTACAGCTTTATCTCTTGATATGTCAGCTGGCGGTGATGCTAAATTTACTAATGCTGGCGCAACACTGACACAAACTTTATTTGCAGACTCAGGAAGCTCAGAAGGAAGTGCAAATATTACATTTAACACAGATGGTGCATCAACAGATCAATCAGTAGCTAATATAAAAATGCAACAAGGCTCTGGTGACGGCGCAGCTCGTAAAGGGGAGATGCTTTTCCAAGTATCAGACAATGGTTCGCCAGCTACATCTATGACTATTTCTAATAATAAGTCTGTCACTTTTGCTGGAAACGTGGGCATAGGTACTAGCCCAAGCCACCCACTTCATATAGCAGAATCAGCAGATGGAACTAAAATCAGATTAAACAGAGGTGGAGTTTGTGAATGGGATTTCTCTATTGGTAATACATCCACACTGTCTGGTGTAGGTTCGGGTGCTTTAGAGCTTCTTCCACAAAATGGTGGTACAGCTAATGAATTTGCAATCGGAACAGCTGGTTCGACTGCTGCTTTATTTCACTTAACAACCAGTGGCGCGACCTTTTCAGGTTCTTTATCTAAAGGTTCAGGCTCATTTAAAATTGACCACCCATTAGAATCAAAAAAAGACACACATCATTTAGTTCATTCATTTGTTGAAGCACCCCAAGCAGATAATATTTATAGAGGTGTTGTAGTATTAGAAAATGGTACTGCAACTATTAATTTAGATACTGTATCAGGTATGAGTGAAGGTACTTATGTTTTATTAAATACAAACACTTCATGTTTTACATCAAACGAGACAGACTGGGATGCAGTTAAAGGTAGCGTGTCAGGAAATACATTAACTATAAATTGTCAAAACTCATCATCAACAGCAACAGTTTCTTGGTTAGTAATTGGTGAAAGACATGACCAACACATGAAGGATACTAATTGGACTGACAGCAATGGTAAAGTAATTGTAGAACCCAAAAAAACTTAAAGAATAAAAAAATGTGGCAATAACAAAAAAAACACTAGAGGACGCATAAATGGCAATAAATTATACTTGGGATGTCTCAACTGTCGATACTTACCCAACAAAAGACAGTAAAGCAGATGTTATTCATCAAGTACATTGGAAGCTAACTGCAACTGATGATGTTAATAACGATGCTAATGGTAATCCACAAACTGCTTTTGTAGCTGAAAAACAACCATTAGATACTTCTGATTTATCTAGTTTTAAAGCGTTTGCTAGTGTTTCAAAAGCTGACGTACAAGGTTGGGTAGAAACAGCTTTAGGTTCTGATACAGTTACAGAAATGAAAGCAAGTCTTGATGCTCAAATAGCTGAAAAAGTAACACCAACATCAGTACAGAAAACAATAGGTTCTTAGGAAAATAATTAAATGACAAATGCAAAAGAAAATGTAGTTTTTATAAACGAAAAAGAACTAAAAGAATCTGATATGACAGATGAGCAAAAATATTTTACTCGTCAGGTTCAAGATTTAAGAAATAAAAAAGCCAGATTACAGTTTGAGTTAGATCAAATTAATGCAAGTTTACAGGTTTTTCAAAATTCTCTAATAGAATCAACAAAAGAAAAAGCTGAAGAAGTTTTAGTTAATGAGTAAATCTCCAGAAGCGTTTGTTTACAAGTGCAAACTTAGATCAGTAACAGATGGAGATACGATCAGACTAGAAACTATCGATCTTGGGTTTTCAGTACAGTTACACAATAAAGCTGTAAGAATAAATGGAATTGATACACCAGAGAGCCGTATAAATATCAAAAGATATCCTGAAAGAACAAAAGAGAAAGAGCTTGGATTGCAAGCTAAACAAAAACTAAAAGACTGGCTTGTAGGTGAAATTACTTTGAGATCGTATGGGACAGATAAATATGGTAGAGTATTGGGTGATATTTTCTGCGAAAAAGGAAATGTCGCTGAATTGTTAAAAAAAGAAAACCTTGCTGTAGATTATTATGGTGGGACTAAAGTTAAAAAATGGGGAGTAGATTAGATGTTAAATTTGTGGCAAAAGATTAAAAGTTTTTTCGTTAAAGAAGAAGTTGAATATGAAACTGTAAGAGCTAGAAGTGACAAAGGAAGGTTCGTAGCTGATGATCCATCGACTCCTGATGTCAATGAAGCCTATAAAAAAGTTGCTAAGAAAACAACAAAGAAAAAATCTAGCAAGAAAAAATAGAACGCATAGACATATGACAAAAGAAGAAAAGTCTTTACACAAAATAGAAATGCACGAAAGAGAGTGTGCAATTCGCTATGAGTATATAGAAAAAAGACTTAACGAAGGTAGCGAAAAATTTAAGAAAATAGAGATTATGTTGTGGGGTTTATATGGAGTCCTTGCAGCTAGTTTGGGTGTAACTAAACTTTTTTAGTTAGATAGTGACATTGGAGTTATCATGGATAGCAAAGATGTTGTAAAAAAGAAAATAGAATTAGAAGTAGAGGTTGGCTCTACTCATGTAGAGCGTGGTGTCAATCCATATCAAAAATGGATCCATCTAGCTAAAGCTATCGATGCTTGGAGAATATTCCCAAGGATTTTCGTCATTGTTTACATATACCTTATGTATGAATCTGTTATATGGTTCATGAGTATTCCTGAGCCTAATTTAGAACAGTCAGCTTTAGTGTCAGTTGTAGTGGGTGCTATGGGTGTTGTTTTCGGCATATATTCTGGTAAATCAGGGCAGAGCAAGACCTTTAAAGGCGAATCCTAGTGGAACAAGCAGTTCAGCTCCTATCAGAGCTAGGACTGCCTGTAGCTGGCGGTCTTGTCATGGCTTACTTTATATTCCTAGTTATGAAACAGCTTATGGATGCTCTTGTATCAGAAATACAGACTGTCCAAGCAATATCTAAAATGCTTATCACTAGAGCATCAACCATGAACAACGACATGATCAGAATTGACACTAGCGTTTCTAGTGCTCTCAATTTATCACCAGATTTGGAACGCATAGCCAGAGCCGAGAATTTCGTAGAAGATGGTAAAATTGATGCTCGCAGAGACTAATGGATATAGTAAAGTTAGTTTCAGAATTTGGGTTTCCAGTCACCATGGTGATTGGCTTAGGTTACTTTGTTTGGTTTGTATGGCAAACAATAAACACAAAAATAGATCCAGCTGTACAAGAAATGAAGGTAACAATCATCAGATTAACAGACCAGCTTAGATTGCTCGATCAAGACATGATCAGGCTACAGCAGAAAGTCAACACAGTATTAGAGTTAAAAGAAGAAAATAGACTTAAAAATGATAAAGAAGATGAAAAGTAATTGGCATTGGTTTTTTGGTATATATATTTATGTCGCTCTGTTTTTGTTATTGCTCAATCTTAATGTCGAAGCTGATGAGATTAGGTTTAAATTTAAAAGTCCAGCATTTTCAGGAATAAACAGCAGCAGTCATTACCTTACAATCGAGAATCAAGAAAATACTAGAAAACAGGCTGTGCGTGATGAAATAAAAGCATATCAAGATGAATTAGAAAGAGATCAAGCAAATACCACTTTAAGTCGTTTCATTAGAAACCTCGAATCACGCATTTATGCGCAATTATCGAGACAAATGGTTGAACAACTTTTTGGCGAGGTTCCTCAAAAGTCTGGTAAATTGGAGCTAGAAGGTAACACAATAGAATATACTGTAGAGGAAGATGAACTTATTACACTCACAATTACATCAGAAGATGGTAGTCAGACAACTATTTCTGTACCTATCGGTGATTTTACTTTCTAGTTGTGCATCGAAAAATATGCTAGAAGGTGGCGGTATTCCTAATATCGTTATCAAAAACACAACCATATTATCCTTACAATTAGAAGAATTAAAAAATGTAAAAGAACCAGTGAGGAAACCTGTTGTAGCTGTTTATCCAAATTCTTTTCCAGATATGACTGGACAGCGCAAAACTAATCAAGCTGGCAACGCATTATTCTCAACTGCTATAAGTCAAGCTCCTGAAGCATATTTAATTCGCGCATTGAAGCAAAGTGGCAATGGTAAATTCTGGCGAGTTGTTGAAAGGGTTGGCTTAGACTCACTCACCAAAGAAAGGCAGATAATAAGATCTACTAGGGTAGATTTCGAAGATCAAAGCGAAGTTAAGCCTTTACTATTTGCTGGTTTGTTGCTACAGGGAGCCGTGTTGAGTTATGATCAAGCTGTACTTTCTGGTGGTCTGGGAGCAAGATACCTCGGTATTGGGAGCAGTGTAGAGTACATAGAGGATTTGATAACCATCAGTTTAAGGCTTGTTTCAGTCTCTACAGGTGAGATTCTTATAGAGACTTCTACATCGAAAAGCCTACTTAGTGTTGGATTATCACAAGATATATTTAGATTTATCGATGGACAAAGGTTAATAGAGGTGGAAGGTGGTACAGCTAAAAACGAATCAACTAGCATTGTGTTACAATCAGCAGTTGAAATGGCTGTATTAGAAATAATAAAACTAGGTGTGACTAAAGGGTATTGGGAGTTTAAAGATGAATAATAAATTTAACAATATGTTCTATGGTACTGTTATGCTTGCGTTTTTATTTGCATATAGCTTGTCATATTCAGATGATAATGAAATCTATGTGGATCAAGCTGGCAGCTCTGCATCGATTGACATCGAGCAACTGGGATCAGGAAACTTAGTAGGCGGTTTGAATAGTTCAGCTGGTTCGATGACACCATTAGATTTAGACGGCGCAACGATGTCATTAGATCTGAATTTAATTGGCGATTCCAATAAATTTTTAGGGGATATTACAAGTGACAGTTTCACAGGCATCTTCGATCTAGATGGTGATAGCAACCAGTACACAATACAGGTTGATCCGACAAATTCCTATTCAGCTGATAACGCAAACGTGAATGTGGATGTGGATGGAAGCACTAACACCATGACACTGGATCTAGCTACAAATTCTTTATCTAGCGGTGCAGACATTGATACGATAGTTCAAGGTTCAAGTAACACAGTTAATATTGATTTGGATGTGGACTCAGCTACAAACTATATAGATTTAGACGGGGATTCAAATACTGTAAATTATGATGGAGATGGCTATGCCGGAGCATATTTCAAGCTCGAACATGATGGTGGATCGAGATCTTTCGACATTGATCAACAATCTACTGTGGATAATGATTGGTTGCGTGTCATTTCAAATGGAAGCAACGGCTCAGTTTGCATCAACCAGTCAGACCAAGGAACCTCAACCTCTTGCTAAAGATATTGGTGAGATTTCAGAGCTTAATGGTGTAACTAGAGTTGTTCGAGAAAAGCCTTTAAAAAGTGAATTAGGTTTATCACTCGATTCTATGGATAAGTTGGAAACAGCTTCAGGTCGCATGGGTGTAACTTTCCGTGATGAAACCACCATAAAACTTACAGAGAATAGCACTGTGATCGTAGACTCGTTTATATTCGATCCAAATCCATCCAACTCCAGTATGGCTCTCAATTTCGTAAAAGGAACTGGTAGGTTTATTAGTTCAAAGTCAAAAAGAATAAAAAAAGAAAACATAAAGATACGAGCTGGCAATAGTGCAGTTGTAGGCATTCGTGGAACAGATTTAACGCTGACAGTAAAAGATACTGGTGAAGTGCTCGTTATTCTGCTTCCAAATGAATTTGGTGAAAGTTCAGGGGAGATAATTATCACAACTGCGCTAGGTAGTGTAGTTTTAAATAAACCCTATCAGGCTACAACTGTGTATAACTTGGAATCAGTGCCATCTAATCCAGTAATACTGGATCTTACTTTAGATCAAATAGATAACTACCTTATAGTTTCTCCACCTGACGAAAGAGAAATGGAATCAGATGATAGTAGTTCATCATCAGCTACTAATATATTGGACACAGATTTCCTAGAATTTGAAGATTTAGATGTTGATGTTTTAGATGCAGAATCAGAGTTAGAATATACAGAGCTAGATATAGATTACCTAAATGCAGATGGTTTTCTAACTGATTTGCTAGAGTTAGTCCAAGAGTTAGATGAGTTAGAGAAAGCATCAGGATCTTTGAACAACCAAGGATTACAGGGAACAAAAATAGGTTTTGATAGTGACACACAAATATCAAGTTTTGTTACTGATTCTGAAGTTAAACTGATTAGACAAGTAGAAGATAAATTACAGATACAGTTATCTAAAGATCAAAGCACAGCAATTAGAATAGATCAGGAAGGAAAGGTAAATCAAGTCTCAGTTAATGGTGGCACATCAAGTATTATAAATATCAAGCAAGGAAGTTAATGTTGTTAAAATTTATACAAATATGCTAAAGTCCCCATAACATTAATTAACTAGGCAAAAAGATGAGCAAAATATTGATAGGTGTTATTCTTGTTATGTCGTTTGGTGGTTATCTGTTGTGGAATCAAAACGCAGAACTAAAAGCTCTTAACTATGCGTTTGAGGTTAGAGATAAAGAACAACAAGAAACCATAACTAAATTACAAGCTGATTTTAGTGTACAAACAGAAGGGTTACTAGAAATACAAGCAAAGAGCAACGAGATACAAAAAGAGATGAATAATTATCTCGATGTTTTTAGAAGGCATAGTTTGACTAAATTGGCATCAGCAAAGCCAAATCTAATTGAAACAAGAGCTAATAAAGGAACTAAGAATGTATTTAACAGCATTGAAGAAGATTCTAGGGTACTCGATAATCTTGACGATGGTTTGCAGTTGCAGTCTGTACCAAAGACTGATCCCTGATCCTGATCCTGAAGTACAAATAATAACAAAACCAGTAGAGAAAACTATTGTACAACCTATCATGCCTAGAGAAATTGATCTCAAGGAGCCTTATTGGTTTGTTGTAAGTAAATCTAATATCGATGAATTTTTAGCTAGAGTTGAAAAAGAGCAAGGGCAATTGGTATTTTTCGCTATGAGTGTACCTGATTACGAGCTTATGGCTTACAACATGCAAGAATTGAAAAGATATATTAACGAAATGCAAGAAATAATTGTTTATTACAGAAAAGTGACTAAAGGAGAAAATGATGAAGATTAGTCAAGAAGGTATTGAGTTGATTAAGAAGTTCGAGGGCTGCAAGCTAGAAACATATCGCTGTAGCGCAGATGTGCCCACAATTGGTTATGGGCATACTAGAACTGTTGAGGAAAACATGAGAATTACACAAGATACAGCTGAAGCGTTACTTGTTGAAGATCTCGAAGAATTCGAAGGTTATGTCAATGATTTAGTGACAGTTGATCTCGATGAAAATCAATTTTCGAGTTTAGTCAGTTGGACTTTCAATTTGGGACCATCAAACCTCAGAAGCAGTACGTTGCTCAAGTTGCTCAACCAAGAAAAATACGATGAAATACCAGCTCAAATCAAGCGTTGGAATAAAAGTGCTGGTGTCGTTTCTGATGGTTTGATTAGAAGGCGAGAAGCAGAAAGTTTGCTGTGGCAAGGAAAAGAATGGCATGATGTGTGATATATCACTTATACTAACACTAGGCAGTCCTCCATTACTGCTTAGGAGATGGTAGTACCATATTGTCACTATCTAGCTACCATCTCCGATATCTATGAAAGAGCTATCACTTAAAGACTTCGACATACTTTCTCAAGCAGAGAAGGATGAAGCAGTATCTCTTTTAAATAGATATGAACAACTAGAAAGCCAAAAATCTTGTCACAAAGACTTCTTATCATTCGTTAAATATATGTGGGGTGATGCTTTTATTTCTGGCAGACACCACAAAATAATTGCAAACAAATTCAATAAAATAGCTCAAGGTAAGTTGAAAAGATTGATCGTATGTTTGCCACCCAGACATTCTAAATCTGAGTTTGCAAGCACATATTTACCAGCTTGGATGATGGGTTTGAATGGCGCATTAAAAATAATACAGTGTACACACACAGCAGAACTAGCTGTGAGATTTGGAAGAAAGGTCAGAAACTTAATTGATAGTGACGATTTTAAAACAATTTTCCCAAATCTGAGATTACAAGCAGATAACAAAAGTGCTGGTCGCTGGACTACAAACCAAGAAGGTGAATCTTTCTATGCTGGTGTAGGTGGTGCAATAACAGGTCGTGGTGCAGATTTACTAATTATTGATGATCCACATTCAGAGCAAGATGCGTTAAGTCCAAAAGCAATGGATAGTGCATATGAATGGTACACATCAGGTCCAAGACAGCGTTTACAACCCGGTGGGACTATTATCATAGTAATGACAAGATGGAGCACTAAAGATCTTGTTGGTAGACTTTTGAAAAAACAAGGTGATGATCATGCAGATCAATGGGAGATAGTTGAGTTCCCAGCAATAATGCCAGAAAGTGACAAGCCATTGTGGGGTGAGTTCTGGAAGAAAGAAGAATTATTGAGCGTGAAAGCATCGTTACCAGTAGCTAAATGGAATGCACAATGGATGCAAAATCCTACAGCAGAAGAAGGATCGATAATAAAAAGAGAGTGGTGGAAAGAATGGCATGAAGAATCCCCACCAGCTTATGAGTATGTAATACAAAGTTACGATACAGCGTTTAGTAAAAAAGAATCTGCTGATTATTCAGCAATTACTACATGGGCGATCTTTGAGCATGAAGATGATGGACAGCCTAATATAATACTTTTAGATGCAAAAAGAGTCAGAGTTGATTTCCCTGAGTTGAAAAGGTTAGCATGGGATGAATATAAATATTGGGAACCAGATTGTATTTTGATAGAAGCGAAAGCAACTGGTACACCTTTAACACAAGAATTGAGAAGAATGGGAATTCCTGTTACAGCTTATTCACCATCAAGAGGGCAAGATAAAGTTGCTAGAATGAACAGTGTAGCTCCTATTTTTGAGTCAGGAATGGTGTGGTTGCCTGATGAAACTTTTGCAGATGAAGTGCGTGAAGAATGCGCTAGTTTCCCTTATGGAGACTATGATGACTATGTTGACAGCATGACGATGGCACTTATGAGATTTAGACAAGGTGGCTTTCTCTCATTAAATGAAGATTACAAAGATGAAGTTAAATTGTTAAAAAAGAACAGAACAGTATATTATTAATGAAGATTTGGCTAACATCATTTATTTTAGATGACGAATTGTTTGCTGGACCAAACATTATGGCATCAGATAGAAAGAAAGCAAAAAAGATTTGTTCGCTTCAGGGATTGATTTTAGTTGGTGAATTAGAAATGGTAATCGATAGTGAAATGAACCTTGAAGATTTTGAAGTAGATGAGGACACAGTAATACATTAGGAAAATATTATGGCAGTTGAAAGAGTTTTAGGTACAGAAAATGATCCAGACATAATTGAAACAGGCTCAGAAATCGAGGTTGTTCCAGATAAGACTAGAGAAGAAGAACTTTTAGAAGCTGCTAGTATTGTTGTTTCTGGTGATGAAATATTTACTGAAGAAGAATTAGATGAAAAAGCAGAGATGGTGGAAGAAGATTTTTATGCAAATTTAGCTGAAAACTTAGATTCTAGTTCTTTACGAACATTAGCCACAGAACTTGTAGAGTCAATACAAGGTGATTTCGATTCAAGATCTGAATGGGAAAAAACTTATACAGATGGATTACAGTATCTTGGCATGAAGTTCGATGAATCAAGATCACAGCCATTCGAAGGTTCTTCTGGTGTTATCCACCCAATTTTAGCCGAAGCAGTTACACAATTCCAAGCTCAGGCATATAAGGAATTACTGCCAGCAAAAGGACCTGTGAAAACACAGGTAATTGGAGCTAGAACAGCAGAGACAGAAAGCCAAGCTGATCGTGTCATGGAGTTTATGAACTATTACATCATGAATGTAATGAAAGAGTATGATCCAGAATTAGATCAATTGTTATTTTTCTTACCATTAGCTGGTTCAGCATTTAAGAAAATATACTATGACTTTTCATTAAAGAGAGCTGTTTCCAAATTTATACCACCAGAAGATCTTGTAGTTCCATACGAAGCACCAGATATTTCTACAGCTGAAAGAATTACACATGTAATTAGCATGTCCAGAAACGAAATTAAAAAACAGCAGTTGAGTGGTTTTTACGCTGATGTTGATATACCTGATGGTGATTACGAAGATTCAAATGATATACAAGATGAAATTGATGATATACAAGGTATATCGCCATCTTATACAGAAGAAAGGAACAGAACAATATACGAAGTTCATACCATTCTGGATTTAGAAGGATATGAGGATATCGATGAAGGTGGTGAATCGACTGGTCTAAAATTACCATACATAGTAACCATAGATGAACAAGCGAACAAAGTCTTAGCAATCAGAAGAAATTACAATCCAGAAGATCCTGACAAAAACAAAATAAATTATTTTGTACAGTATAAATTCTTACCCGGTCTTGGGTTTTATGGTCTTGGACTTTCACACATGATAGGTGGTTTGAGTAAAGCATCGACATCAATTTTGAGACAGCTCATAGATGCTGGAACTTTAAGTAACTTGCCAGCTGGATTCAAAGCTAGAGGTATGAGAATTAGAGATGAAGCAGATCCACTGCAACCCGGTGAGTTTAGAGATATTGATACTACTGGCGGTTCTTTGCGTGAAAACCTAATACCACTACCTATAAAAGAACCAAGTAATGTATTGATGCAGTTACTTGGATTGCTTATTGACTCAGGTAAAAGATTTGCTGCTATTGCTGATATGAATGTTGGTGATATGAATCAAGCTATGCCAGTCGGAACTACTGTAGCATTACTTGAGCGTGGCACAAAAGTTATGAGTGCAATACATAAAAGATTGCATTACTCACAAAAACTTGAGTTTAATCTTTTAGGCAATGTATTTGCAGACTTTTTACCACCTGTTTACAGTTACGATACTGGAACTGCGCCTAGAGAAATAAAAGCTACCGATTTCGATGATAGGATTGATGTGGTTCCAGTATCAGATCCAAACATCTTTAGTCAAAGCCAGCGTATTACTTTGGCACAAGAATTATTGCAAATGGTTCAATCTAATCCACAGATACATGGACCTGTTGGTATATATGAAGCATACAAAAGAATGTATGGTGCTTTAGGTATAGACAATGTTGAGTCATTATTACAGCCACCACCAGACATGACACCAAGACCAGTTGATGCTGGCTTAGAAAATTCTGGTTTTTTACTAGGACAGCCAGCACAGGCTTTTCCACAACAAAACCATGAAGCTCATGTACAAGCACACCAAGGATTATTTTTGACTAGCGTGGTTCAACAAAACCCACAAATACAATCTTTAATTATTAGTCATGTCATGCAACATTTACAATTCTTATCTACACAAGTGGCTCAACAACAAATGCCACCAGAGATGCAAGAAAGAATTTCTCAGTTGCAAATGCAAGCACAGCAAGTACCACCAGAACAAGCAGAACAAATACAACAAGAGTTACAAATGATGATGGATCAAATGTCCTCACCAATAATGGCTCAACTCACTAATGATTTCTTATCTAGTATACAAACAGGTGGTAATGATCCATTAGTTGCCATCAGACAACAAGAGCTTGCTTTAAAAGATAAAGAAATAGATTTAGATCAAGAGAAGTTTGTAAGCAAGCAACAACAACAACAACAGTCAGATATGATGGATGCTCAGATAGCACAACAAAGATTAGATATACAAAAATCTATTGCTGATGATAAATTAAATTTGGGTATGGATAGAATGAGACAACAGGCTGAACTTAAAATTTTAGAACTAGAGCAAAGATTTAGGAGAAATTAAATGGCTTCATCAATACAATTAGAAATACAAAGGCAACTTAAAGAACAAAAAAAGTTAGATAGACAAAAAGAGCAAGAAGCATGGGCAAAAGCTGAAGCAGAAGCACTTGCTAGTAAAAAAGCATCAGATAAAAGAATTGCAAAGAAAATGAAAATTATTGAATCTGGTGGTGTGGTTCCTAACCCAAAACCAAAAAAAGAAGAAGCACCTAAGAAAGCAAAAGTGGTTGAGGAAGTAAAAGCTGAGGAACCAAAAAAGAAAGTTGTTAAGAAAAAAGTAGCTAAAAAGAAAGTAGCTAAGAAAAAAGGTAGACCAGCTAAGAAAAAATAGGAGTATTTAATGGATGGGTTTGATTTAGTTAGTGACATAAGAAAAGAAATACAGATACAAGTAGACTCAATACAAAATATATTGATGACAGGTCAAGTTAAAGATATGGAGCAGTATAAATTCTTTACAGGACAACTACATCAGTTATACAATATGCAAGACTTTATTAAATCTTATAAAAAGATAGAGGATTGAGCAAAATGGGCGAAAAAGTTGAGTTGAAATCAGCTTATGTTGATCCAGATGATGTAGTTTTGGATCCAACAAAGGTAGAAGATAGTGTGATAGCGAGAATGCCACAGCCAACTGGATGGAGAATTTTATGTTTACCATACAGAAAAAGTCAAAAGACGAAGGGCGGTATTGTTCTTACTAGAGAAACAGTAGATAAAGAATCGTTAGCTACTTTAGTAGCTTATGTGGTTAAGAAAGGACCTTTATGCTACAGTAACGAAAAGAAGTATGGCGAGCATTGGTGTCAAGAAAAACAATGGATCTTGATTAGTAGGTATGCTGGTGCTAGGTTTAAATTAGAAGATGGTGCTGAAGTTCGTATAATTAATGATGATGAAGTCATTGGAACTATAAAGCACCCAGACGATATAGTGAGCATATAAATTATGAGTGAAGAACAAGTAGAGCAAAAACAAGAAGAAGAAATTGCATTCACTGTTGTAGATGATACAGCAGCGAGTCAGACCACTGCTACAGTAGATTCTGATGATGAGCTTGATAAATATACAAAAAATGTAAGCAAGAGAATCAATAATCTCAATAGAAGAAATAGAGAAGCAGAAGAAAGAGCGTTACATGCTGAAAGGTTGTTAGCACAGAAAGATGCTGAGAACCAAGCACTTAAAGCAAAGACCAGCGAATTGACAGGTAATGTATTGGTTGCTGAAGAATCATCGATACAAGCAAAAGAACTACAAGCTGATGAATTGTATAAAAAAGCAGTCTCTAGTGGCGATGCCGACTTAATGAGCAAAGCAGATACACTAAAAAGCGATTTGTCTATACAAAAAGAAAAGTTAAGAATTGCAAAGAATAGACAAGAACAACAAGCGGTTGCTCCAGAAGCTCAGGCTCAACCACAAGCTCAACAACAAATTCAACAACCAAGACCAATGCCTTCTCAAAATGCACAATCATGGCATGAAAAAAATGATTGGTACAAACCAGTTGCAGATCAAAATGGTGTGTTGCAAGGTTTCGAAAATGAGGAATCAGCATACGCTTATCATCAGCATACTGCACTGATGGGAGAAGGTTATGCAGAGGATTCTACAGAATATTGGGATGAGTTGTCTAACAGAGTTCAAAAGATTTTTCCACACACAGGAAAATCTGATAAAACAGCCGATAAAAATGATGCTAAACCCACTGTGCAAAGAGTAGCATCTACTTCAGTAGGAAGTCGGCAAAAAACACAAGCAAAAAAAGGCGGTGTAACATTTACTAAGTCTGAACAGGCTCGCCTAAGAGCTTTAAAACCACACAAGATGTCTGAAGATGAGTGGTTTAAAAGAGTTGCAAAAGAGAAGCAAAAAATCTCACAACAAAGAGAGGTAAGTTAATATGTCAGGTTTAGAAGATTACGCAAGAACTGATCGTGATTCCGAGATGCACGATAAAGAAGCTCGTAGAAAACCATGGGAGCCAGTAAGAAAGCTCGATACTCCACCACCACCAGAAGGATATGAGTATAGGTGGATTCGACAGTCTTTGCTTGGTACAGAAGATGCAAACAATGTATCTTATAGATTAAGAGAAGGTTGGGAATTCGTACAAGGATCTGAATTACCAGCTGGATGGTCATTACCAACAATGGGCGAAGAAAAAGGGCGATTAGCTGGCGTTGTATATAATGAAGGATTGATACTTGCTAAACTTCCTGTTGAAACTAAAGGTGAAAGAAATGCTCATTATGAGCAAAAAACTCATCTCGCAAATCAAGCGTTAGATAACACTATGTTTAATGATGCGAAAAAAGATAGTAGATATGTGAAGTACGATAGCAATAGAAAATCCAGTGTTACTTTTGGTAAAAAATAACTAAAGGTAGCTTTACATAGGAGTAAACAAATATGGCTAATAAAGATGCCAGTTTTGGTTGCAAACCAGTAAGAATGATGGGTGGTGCTCCTTATTCTGGCGGTCAAAGCCGTTACAGAATAGCCAGTGGTGCTACAACTCCAATTTTCCAAGGCGACTTAGTTACGCAACTAACAGCTGGAGTATTGGGTAGACACGCTGCGAGTGGAACAGTACCTATCGTTGGAGTATTTAATGGTGTAAGTTACACCGATCCAACATCTGGTGAGCAAGTTTTTAAAAATTATTATCCGGGTAGTATTTCTGCTTCGGATATCGTTGCCAATGTGATTGACGATCCTAATGTTGTGTTCGAGATCCAGTCTGACGAAGCATTTCCTGTCGCTGACTTGTTCGGAAATTTCGATATTGTTGAACAGTCAACAGTAGGTAGCACTCTCTCTGGGAAAAGTAATACAGAACTCGATACCTCAACAGGTGCGACAACTGCGACATTGCCTTTAAAAGCAATTGACATTTCTCAGGATCCCGATAACTCAGACGTAGCGTCTGCCAACACCAATGTTCTAGTGGTAATTCAAAACTCCATCATGGGACAGAAAGGTGCTGGTCTAGCTTAAAGGAGCTTAATTATGGCTATTTCAAGAGCCCAGCTAGCTGCGGAGCTAGAACCCGGTTTAAACAGTCTTTTCGGACTGGAGTACGACCAACATGGCGAGGAATATTCTGAAATATTCGTCATGGAAGATAGCGCAAAAGCGTTTGAAGAAGAAGTAATGTTAGTAGGATTTGGCGGTGCGCCAGATAAAGCTGAAGGTCAAGGAGTATCATTTGATAACGCAACTGAGTCATTCACTGCGCGTTACTCACATGACACTGTAAGTTTGGCATTCGCTCTTACTGAAGAAGCTATAGAAGATAATCTATACGACTCACTCGGTAAGCGTTACACAAAAGCATTAGCAAGATCTATGAAGCACTCGAAAGAGGTTAAAGCTGCATCTGTTCTTAACAATGCGTTTTCATCATCGTTTACTGGTGGTGATGGTGTATCACTAATAAATACTGCTCACCCATTAGCTGGTGGTGGTACTGAAGCTAACAGAGCAACAACAATGGCAGATTTGAATGAAACAAGTCTTGAAGCTAACCTAGTAGATCTAGCGACATTCACGGATGATCGTGGACTACAAATTAGTGTTATGCCTTCTAAACTTGTCATTCCACCACAATTGGTTTTTGTGGCTGACAGATTGTTGTCAAGTGAACTAAGAACTGCGACAGCAGATAACGATATCAATGCAATTAAAAACACTGGAATGATTTCTGGTGGGACTGTAGTGAATCATTATCTTAATGATCCTGATGCTTACTTCATCATAACTTCTGTAACTGATTCAGGCGAAGGACTAAAAGGATTCCAAAGAACTGCTATGGCAACTTCAATGGAACCAGACTTCACAACTGGCAACATCCGTTACAAAGCCCGTGAGCGGTATTCCTTCGGTTTTAGTGACTGGAGAGGTGTTTACGGAAGCCAAGGTGCTTAATTGAACCAACAGTAGGGTTTATTACTCAACTACTGATAAAGGGTGCGAAAGCACCCTTTTTTTATACCTAAAATAAATGTAAATTAATTGTATAAATAGTTGTACTTTTGTACAAATATGTTAGTATGTATATGTGGATAGTAAATTAAATAACGAAAAGGAGAACAAGATGCAAT
>Ga0208919_1001122_pt1 | contig 15918 bp, 12 predicted proteins | sample 4_EtaG_FD_184076 | JGI IMG/M metagenome (GOLD analysis project Ga0208919, IMG submission 184076) | Marine viral communities from the Subarctic Pacific Ocean - 4_ETSP_OMZ_AT15127 metaG (SPAdes) (version 3) | ecosystem: Environmental > Aquatic > Marine > Oceanic | place: Pacific Ocean | collected...
CTCCTCGTCAGTCGTATCTCCAAAGTAAGAAACAGTAGAACCCGGGCCGTGAGCCTTGGTCAGTGCTTCGGTAATGCGCTTCACATCGTATCTGAATCGTGACCAAATTATGGCTTTACCTTTAACTTCTTCTAAACAAGCCAGTAACTCTTTGATTCTATTATCATCTATCTCCACAAACTCTCCGCTGTCTGATTTTACATGACCAGACAACACCTGTTGCATTCTCAGAAGCTGGGTCATGACGTTGTTTGCAGTCATGAACTCTTCGTCATCAATGTGTGCAAGAGCGTATTCTTTTAATTCGTTGTAAATACGGTTCTGATCAGGTGTCAGTGCTATGTTTCTCTGCGTATAAATCTTTGCTGGCAGATCCAGACACTCTTCTTTCGTAATTCGGCTCGAAAAATCTTTCAACATGGAGCCAAGTTGCTCGAGGTTACGGTATCCCACAACGCGGTTAAAAGAATGTGATCCAACGTGCTGCTTCTTCATCACAGCGTAGCGGTATTGGAACTGAAAGAAGTTATCTCCGCACTCTCCGAGAAGTTTCTTATCCAGGAATCTACATTGAGCCCACAAGTCCATCGGGGATTGCGTAACAGGAAACCCTGTCAGAATACGTCTGTAAGTGGCCAGTTCGCCTATCTTGATTAAAGCCTTGGTTCGCCCAGCTTTGGGAGATTTGATTGCGGTGGATTCGTCAACCGCCAACATCGCTTTAGAAGCCTTCAGAAGAGCCGTGAGATACTTCCGACCCTTGGGGGTAGATAGTGCCTCAACATTCATAACCAGCACTCTAAGAGCCTCTGAGGGCTTTAGGATGTCCTCCAAAACCTTCTTCTCGGATTTGTTCGCGCCAGACTTCCAGATGGCAACAACCCGTTCAATGGTCTCGGGCATGTGTGCAGGAATCTCGAGGTTCGCCCAATTGCGGTAAACACCCTTGGGGGCTACCACAACAAAGGTATCAATCTTATTCATCTGAAAAAGAAGAGAGGCATTGTCGATGCATACCTTTGACTTACCCGTTCCCATTTCCATAAGGTAAGCCCAATTGACTGCGCTCCACGATTTGCGAAGAACATCATCTTGGTGTTTGTAAGGCTCGGTTTTATATTTATATTTCATTGCCATCGTGCGTGGTAAATTAACATATCTTTTTCCGTTGTCAAAGTAATTTCTTTGTGTTACAAGGTAAAAATAGAAAGTGAGAGTGACTCATGGCTGTATTTGTTACCCAAGAAAATCCCCGCGTCGATATCGTGTCGGCACTTAAGTGGGGAGACCTCGAACCCCTAGCATCACCTTTTGATCAGGTTCATTTGAATCCTGGAAGAATTGTGGCTTCATTAAGGCGCAAGCTTCGTGGCTTCAATGATGATGATTGGCTGTTGGCTATGGGAGATCCAGCCATTATCGGCATCGCATTCGCGGTTGCCGCAAGCGTAAACCATGGTCGTGTGAATTTGTTGAAGTGGGATAAGATTGAGAAATCTTATTACCCAGTGAAGATTAACCTACACGGTGGTGGCATTGAGAATTTAACCCCTGACGAGGAGATACGTTGATGAGTAACATTCGAGACAAGACAGCGGTTGAAATAGATGTTTGGGACGCAATCCAAGCTGACGCTTCTGCTTTTGAGGGACTGACAACGGAAGGTGGGGGCGAATTAAGTGATTTGATTCGTACCGTATCCGAAGTTAATCAGCAGCTTAGTAAGGTGGAAGAAACTGCGAAATCCTTAAAACGTAGTCGTGACCGATATCTTTACGATCTTATCCCAGCCAAGTTAGCCGAGATGGGACTTGATAAGGTTGAGGTCAATGGAAACAAGGTGTCTTTACGGACGTTTGTTTCCGGAACGATGCCGAAAGATCCAATACAACGAGAGAATGCATTAGCGCATCTACGCGAGATTGGTGCGGGTGACTTCATTAAGAACGATGTAAGTGTGTCGTTTGGAGTGACCCAAGACAATTCTGCGAAATCGTTGCAAGTGGAACTTGAGGACAAGGGTTTTGAAACATCTGCCAAGACATGGGTTGAACCTATGACTCTCAAGAAATTGATTCGTGAACGAGTAGAAGCGAACCAAGAAATAGACCTTGAAATATTTAACGCACACATTGGCCAAGTAGCTAAGATAGAAGGAGCATAGACATGGCAAAATCAAACGGAAAACTACCAGCAGAACTCACCGCCGCATTTGAAGCAGATTCGGGGATGGGTCTAGAAGATGTATCAACAACAGATATGCAGATACCTTTTCTGCGTATCATCCAAGCATTGAGCCCTCAGTTAAAGAAAAGCGATCCAGCTTTCATTGAGGGGGCTTCACAAGGGGATATATTTAATACGGTTACGAACAAGGTATGGGGTGCCGATGAAGGTGTCTCTGTTCTCCCCGTCCACTTCATCCAGAAGATGTTGGAGTTTGTTCCAAGATCAGCGGGTGGTGGTTTCGTTGGCGAACTGTCGGCTGACAGCAATGAGGTTCGCCAAGCTGTTCGAGATCAGGATACCGGCATGGAAGTTCTGCCAAACGGTAATGAACTTGTTCGTACAGCCCAGCACTACATCAAGATTGTGCATGAGGATGGTTCTCTTGAGAGTGCCATTCTGGACATGAAAAAGACACAGTTGAAGGTGTCGCGTAAGTGGAACACGTTGATTGCGATGCAGAAGCACAACGGAACCACGTTACCTTCTTTCGCCAAGACCTATACTTTGAAATCAATTGAAGATGGAAACGACAAGGGTAGTTGGTATTCCTGGTCAATTGGGGTTGGCGATATGGTCAAAAGCATTGATGCCTATAACGATTGTAAGGAACTTCATAGCTCCATCAGGAAGGGGGAGTTGCAAATTGCACCGCCACCTTCGGACATGGTGCTTGAAGATCAGTCCTCTCAAGAAGTGCCGTTCTAGGAAGGACTGCGCCCCCCTCGTCTGCACACGAGGGGGGCTCTTTTCTGATGGAGAATGTAGCAGAAAGATTCCTTCAATTATTTGAAGGCTACGGTAAAGCCCACGGACAGACCGCTGTTCTGGATCGTGCCAGACACGGTAAGAAGCAAGCGAACTACAAAATTGTCCATGAGCCGTTGACCTTGCAACTCGTTCAGAATCATCTGGACGGGAAACTTGGTGTTGGGTCGATACCAATTGATGAAACAAGTCGATGCTCGTTTGGAGCATTGGATATAGATGATTACAACCTAGACCTCACCGCTCTTCTAGCGAAGGTCAAGAGATTTAAGCTACCCCTGATTATGTGCCGCTCAAAGTCGGGCGGGGCTCACCTGTTTCTTTTTCTATCAGAGAAGATAGCCGCTGCCGAAGTGCGCGACAGGTTAGCTGAGTTTGCTTCCGTTCTAGGCTGGGGTAACTGTGAGATATTCCCCAAGCAAGAAGAAGTTCGAGCGGACAGAGGGGATGTCGGTAACTTTATAAATCTTCCCTACCAGAACGCAAAGCATACAACGAGGTATGCTCTCAAGGATGACGGAGACAGTCTTACTTTAGAAGAGTTTCTGTCCCTGGCTGAAAGTCTGTGCGTCACGGGTGCGGAACTGGCTTCCATTAAGCTTGGTTCACAAGATACGGTTCTGCCAGATGGACCACCCTGTTGCCAGCAGCTAACCGAGTTTGGAATACCAGAGGGGGGTCGCAACATGACTCTTCTCAACGTAGGGATTTACTATCGGAAGTTTTCCCCCAACGATTGGAAAGAACTTCTGGAAAAGCACAACAGAGAACACTGCACTCCTCCTTTACCCGCCAGAGAGATAGTGATTATCCAGGAGCAGTTGGAAAAGAAGGAGTATGCCTACACCTGCAAACAGGAACCCTTGCAAAGTCACTGCAACAAGAGCCTGTGCCGAAGTCGAAAGTTTGGGATTGGGTTTCATAACTCCCATCCAGTGGTGGGTGGTCTTACCGTTGTAGAGTCGGAACCCCCTGTCTGGTTTGTAAACGTGGATGGATCCAGGCTCGAACTATCTACCAAACAGCTACAGATGCAGGTTGAGTTCCAGAGAGCTTGCATGGAGCAGATGTATAAGATGCCATCCAAGATGAAAGAAGGTGATTGGCGGGATCTGATAGACACGCTTTTGGAAGATGCAACACGCATATCTGTTCCTGAAGAGTTAACGCAGAAGGGTCTGTTTGTGGAACTAGTCGAAGCGTTTTGTACTTCTCGCATAGCGGCTCATAGCCCAGAGGAACTTTTGACAGGCAAGCCATGGACAGAAGAGGGACTGACTTACTTCAAACTAAATGCCTTGCAGGAGTTTTTGAAACGCAACGGGTTTACGCAATATACTCGCGGCCAGATTACAGAACGTCTCAAAGAAATGAATCAGGGCGTTGAAGCGGACAAGACATATCGCTTCAAGGACAATCAGGACAGGTGGAAGTCTGTGCGTGTCTGGTTTGTGCCAGAGATGAATCGCGGTGAGGTTGATCTGCCTGACGTTACGTTTGAACCAGAGGATCCACCTTTCTGATGAAGGACTACTGGCTAGAATGTCCTTGGTGTGGACAAGTTACCAGAACCACTTGGAAGGATGGTCACGAATTTTGTAATTCTTGCAGAGAGATTGTTAGTGAAAATGCAGTGCGAAACGATACTGGGACCTCCGGGAACGGGGAAGACACAGACTAACTCTAATCGAGTTAGGGATTGCATCGAGGAAGGAATAGATCCTGACCGGATAGCATGTGTTTCTTTTACCCGTAAAGCCGCAAGGGAAAGCCGAGAGCGAGTCGGAAGAGATTGGGGCATAGACGAAAAAGATTTGCCCTTCTTCCAGACGTTACATTCCATGGCTTACAGGGCCGGGGGTTACAGTCCTGATGATGTTATGGGGCCCAAAGATATGAAAGCCGTTGGAGACGCAACAGGCATTGTTTTTGGTTCCAAGAACTCAAACGTAGAAACAGACTTTGATACCTTGGGAGTTTCCAAGGGCGATAGTTACATGAACCTTTACCATCTGTCTCGCAGTAAAGGTATTCCCATGGAGGAAATGTATCGTCTTCAAGGGGACTACAAGGTTGACTTTGCGGAACTCACTCATCTTGTGAAGGCTTACGAGAACTACAAGCAGGTCTACAAGAAGATAGATTTCACAGACATGATTGAAGAGTTTATTGCCTCAGATGTCTGCCCTGACATTGAAGCATTGTTTGTGGACGAGGCACAGGATCTGTCTACCCTTCAATGGTCAATGGTCGATATACTGCGGAAGAAGCCTCGCATACAAGTCTTCACGGGTGATGATGATCAAGCCATCATGAACTTTCAAGGGGCAGATGTTCGAGCCTTTCTAAACGCAACAGAAAAGAAAACTGTATTAAATCAGTCCTATAGGGTTCCAGGGTCAGTGTGGGAACACGCTCAGTCTATTGTTAATCGAATTGACAACAGGGCTCCAAAGGATTGGCTTCCTCAAGATCATGAGGGGAGCGTGAGGTATCACCAGAACTTGTGGGATATACCCATGCAAGAGGGCGAGTGGTGTCTTATGGCTCGAACAAACAGAATAGCTTCCTACTACGCAGCGGAACTTCGTGACGAGGGATGGGTTTACAGTCGCAATGGTCACCCCAGCATTCCCACCAAAACCTACGAAGCGATTATGGATTGGGAATCCTGGTGCAAGGGAACACCTATAGAGCCTACCAAGATCAGGAACATATACACCTTCATGAAGGTTGGAGAAGGTTACGAAAGGGGCTATGGGCCAAGGTCACGGAATCTACTGGCCATGGAGGAAGAAGAATCCTACACTATGGACTATGCCAAGGAGAGCTTGGGTCTGTGCGTTAATGAGACCATAAGATGGCACAGAGCCTTGGGTAAGATTGACCTTGAGACAAAAAACTATATTCTTAATGCCTTAAAGCGGGGGGACAATGTCAGGAACCCTCGAATCAAGGTTAGCACCATACATTCCATGAAGGGTGGAGAATCGGACAATATTATAGTTGTTCCGGATTTATCCTACGCAGCGCATAGAGAATATCAAAAGAATCCAGCTACAGAGCATCGCGTTTTTTATGTAGCTGTAACGAGGGCGAAGCAGTCTCTTCATGTGCTTTACCCGCAGACGGACAGGAATTATGTATTATGAAACAACCGGACGAGATATTAACAGAAGCAGCTTCCTTGGTCGGGGGAGAAAGAGCCAGACAACATGGCGATTATGTTACGCAACATAAAAGAGTGGCCGACCTGTGGAGTGTTTATCTGGACAAGAATATTAGCGCAGCGGACGTAGCCTTTTGCATGGTTCTTCTAAAAGTCGCCAGGGATGAGGTGGGATCTCCGAATCCAGATGACGGAGTAGATGCATCAGCGTATACTGCGCTATGGGCAGCTTTAACACAAACTGATGCGTGAGGACTTATTTGATGAGAAGGTCTGGTCTCCGCCAGATCATCTTCCTGATCTGTCTGGCGAGAAGATTATCGCTGTGGACGTTGAGACCAAGGATCCTCATCTTCGAGACTTGGGGCCAGGATGGGCGCGGGGGGACGGTAAGCTTATAGGCATTGCTGTCGCTGCCCCCGGTTGGAAGGCTTATTTGCCGATTGGCCACGAAGGTGGCGGAAACATGGCGAAAAGTCTTGTGACCGGCTGGCTCCAAGACCAACTTGACCACGGCATGTCTGTGGTGTTTCATAACGCTCAGTATGATTTAGGATGGCTTTTGTCAGAAGGAATTGAGGTCAAAGGTGCTATTCTTGACACTATGGTCGCCGCTCCGTTACTTGACGAAAACAGGTTCAGTTACTCCCTTAACGCGCTGGGTTCGACGTATCTGGGCGAAAAGAAAAAAGAAGAAGAGTTGAAGAGGGCGGCAGATCAGCATGGCGTTAATGCTAAAGCTGAGATGTGGAAACTGCCTGCCGAGAGGGTAGCCTTGTATGCAGAGGGCGATGCCGATTTAACTCTTCGATTGTGGGATGTTCTTTACAAGAAGTTGCAAGAGGATAACTGTCAGGATATCCTAAAGATGGAGCTTTCCCTGCTTCCGCTTGTTTTTGAGATGAGGAAGAGGGGCGTTAGGGTGGATTTGGACAAGGCAGAGAAGACCAAGTCCTATCTTTTATCGAGAGAAAAAAACATCCTCAAAGAACTCCATGACGAAACGGGAGTTCACATTGAACCATGGAATGCAAAAAGCTTGGCGGCAGCGTTTGATAGTCTCGGTCTATCCTATGATCGAACTCCCAAGTCTGATGCACCCAGCTTTACCAAGCATTTTCTGAAGACCCATGAGCATCCTGTCGCGAAGAAAATCCTGGAAGTCAGGGAATACAACAAAGCCAATACGACTTTCGTTGATACGATTCTTAATCATCAGCACAATGGTCGCATCCACTGCCAGTTTAATCAGTTGCGCTCAGATGAAGGTGGAACTGTGTCAGGACGATTCTCATCAAGCCATCCTAATTTACAGCAAGTTCCCTCTCGGCATCCAGAAATCAAAGAACTCATTCGAGGTCTCTTTTTGCCAGAAGAAGGATGCCAGTGGGGTAGCTTTGACTACAGTTCCCAAGAACCAAGATGGTTGATGCATTACGCTTCCCTGGCTCCAGCTACTCGCGATAATGAACGTGTTCAAGAGATCGTCAGCCAATATCAGGAATCAGATGTAGATTTCCATCAGATCATGGCAGACATAGCAGGTGTAGACCGATACCAAGCCAAGGTCATTAACCTAGGCACCATGTATGGCATGGGCATTGGTAAGCTGGCACAGACCCTTGGTGACATACCTTTTGAAGAAGCCAAGGCTATTCGAGCGGAGTATGATGAGAAGGTTCCGTTTATACGAGCCCTTGCATCCTCTGTTATGGATGCTGCCTCCAAACGCTGTGAGGTAAGAACCTTGTTGGGTCGTAAGTGCAGATTTCCAATGAGGGAGCCTAAAGGATTTTCTCGTAAGGCAAAGACCATCATTCATGCAGAGAAGCTCGAAGAGCAATGGCAAGAGATATTGGAGACTGAGCTAGAGGAGAGACCTTCAAATTGGGCTGAGAAGAACCCTCAAGGCTATCAGGTTGCGTTTGTATACAAGGCGCTTAACAGACTGATACAAGCTTCCGCAGCGGATCAGACCAAGAAAGCCATGCAAGACTGCATAGACCATGGTCATTGGCCCATGCTTACGGTTCATGACGAGTTATGTTTTTCGATAGAGAGTGAGGATCAGGTGACCGAGATCAAGGATCTCATGGAGAACTGCGTCCCAGACATGAAAATACCGTCCAAGATTGATGTGGGTCTAGGCGATAATTGGGGATTAGCTAAGTAATTTAAAAATTAATTCTGTAACCCACGCGTGCGCTACTTTCGTCTGGTCGTCCTTCGTTAAGTGATCTTTGCCCAGACAACGAAAGAATACCGGGTCCAACAGGGGCTTCTACAGATCCTGAAAAATTACGGTCAGACAAGTTGGGTTCAAAATATTGAAAATTAACTGTGGGGGCGTTGTTTTCAAACATACCTCTTAGAATTTCCCCTTGACCGCCTATTCCTCTGCGTCGGTTTGTATCAACGATGCTTTCTCCGAAGGGAGTAGTCACCTCCTGTCTTGACTGACCATACGAAACATTGACTCGTTTTGGTCGTAAAACATCTTCCATAAACTTAGGCAAAACTCCTCCAGGCAAGTGAGCCGCTATCCCAACATTGTAAGAGGTTTCGTCTATTTCTAAATTTTGTACGGGAGTTCCCCTTTCAGACATAAATCGCACAAACTCTGAAGGCATTCCTAAAGCTTCAGGAGTTCTTTCGGAAGATCCTGAAAAGTAATCTCCTGAAAAAGTAACAGGTCCTACGGATAAACCTTCTTCTGGAGTTCGGATACGAAATTGAGATTCTCTAACTCCGTCTTGATCCGAAGTTCTGTAACCTCCTAAATTTTCGTAAGGGTATTGTCTATCAGCAGAATCCATTACAGCGGTCTTCCCTGACAACAGTCTCCGTCAGTCACACACTTGCAATCGACACACTGGTAGTGTCCATGGACAAAGACCTTTGGTTTGTCACACCCACAGCTAGGACAACGGGGACCAAGTCCTTCCGTCGAACCGTTTTGATTCTTTTCTGTTTCGTTCTCCGACATAACTACAATGTACCCATCCTGAGTCTGGTATGCTTTCTTTGTAAAATTCTAAAAGCAATTGGTCGTAGTCCAAATGCTCCTTTATCCATAAGGCGAGTTCCATGTTGGGAACTCCAGGTATTTCAAAATCAACAGCTTGCCCTGTTATGTGCTGGGACTTGTTTGAAGAACCAACAGCCTTGTTTAAATCAAAACATCTGAAACCGCTCGAGGGCGTAAAGGGAATGCCGTAATGTTCCCGGACAGGCTCCAGTATGTTTTCGCACAAGATCTTGAGGTTCTCTATTTCACCATCGTTTGGTGTGTTTTTAATTCCCTTTCGTTCTGCTGTTTGTGATCTTGTTAATTCCTTTAGAGAAAAGTGTGTCGAAAGGCGTGTCATTGTGTTGGCTGAACCCCTAACAGTTTATTTATTTCTTGTTGTCTTAAAGCTTCAGCGGAAGTTACAGAAGAATCTCTAGGAATAAGTTGTGGGTTAAAATTACTAGGAGTATAGCGGTCAGAACTTGGTATGGCTGGCCTTCTCAATCCTTGATTTTCTTCGGGGGCAGATCCTTTTTCTGTTATTTCTCTAACTACAGGATCTACCACCCTTTGTTGAGCAACATTAGAGCCTTGATCGCTTGCGTAGTAACCAGCGTCTACAAGAATTGTTCTAAGTGATCTTAAAGCAGATTCTCTAGCACGTTCCGCTGCTATGTTCCTTCTTCCAAATCCGCTTAAATCCGCTCCGACTTTCATTGCTCTTTCAGTTTCATAAGCTCTTAGGCGGGGAGAGGTAAGATATTTCATTATAGGCTTCGTCCGCAAAGCACGAGACAAAGCAAGAATACCAGCGGCACCTGTAATAGTGGATATGGGCTCCATTATTAAGGCCGTAGCAAATCCAGCAGAATATCCCGCAGCGGCCAATCCTGTTTTGCCTCTCATTACAGAATCCGAAATAGTTTCTCCCGCTTTAGCTACTTGCCGAAGGTTGTCTAAGGTTTCTTTTCCTAAAACAGTTTCTAAAGCCCCTCCTTTGTTGAGATCCTTCATATTTTTTAATATGGCATCCCCCCATGAACCACTTTTAACAATGTCGTCTGTAACTGCACCCGTGGGAAAGGCAGGAGCAAGAATTTTTGACATAATTAAATCTCTAAAATTTCCTAACGGAGCGTCATCGGTTAATCCTAAAGCTTCATCGCCAAGCCGCTCGCGTAAAATTTTAAAGTTTTTAGGGTTTTTCAAAACATTAGATACGAGTTTATCGGTATCTAATGTTCCACCCGCTACGGCCCTAAGAAAAGCATCTTTACCTTCTTGCTCAGACTGACGAATTACTTCTTTAAAAGTGTTCAATATTGTTTTAGCGTCTTGATTAAACAGTGTTCCTGAAAACTCGTCTAACTTAGCTGCGCTTGTTCGATCAAGAATTTTCAAATCATTCATAACTTTTTTAAACTCTCCAGCCTGCTGTCCAAAAAGTTCTTTTTGAACTTGCGGGCCAAGGTTATCAAAAGACGAAGCAAGAGCGTTGTAGTTTATGCCTGAGTCTGAGCGGTTTAATGACGTTGACTTTTTTAACCAAGTATTTGCCAAAAGACTTCTGAAGCCTTCCCTAAACTGGGAAGGACTCGCAGCAGCAACGGACATATCATCATATAATTTTAAGACTTCTGCAAAATCGTCCTGAAGACGAACCCGCATAGGATCATCTTTAGCGACCTTTTTAAACACTTCTGGAACAGTAAGCATAAATTTGTCAGCTTTAATTCCAGCTTTTTCTAAGGAAGACGAAGAAAGACCTAAGTCATTTAACCTCTGATTTACGCCAGTTATATCTCCCTGTTTAATTTGTTCTGCTAACTCACGAAAAACTCCAGGGTTGTTTTTTCCCGCTTCTATAATCTTGTTAACTTCTTTTCCAGAAGGTTTTACAGAGTCTAAAACAAATTTAAGAAGAGCAGGTTGTTTTTCCCTTACTACCAAATCCACTATACCGCTTAAATCCTGTATATTTTTTTCTTTAATTTGTGAATTCAAACCTTTTACAAAACCAGAATTAATAATATCAGCACCTTCAGCGTAATGTTTGTTAGCAGAAACAAGTAAGTTCAATCCTTCTCTTGACCTTTCAATGTTTGCCTCACTAACAAATTTTTTTGTTGCGGGATCTCGAGCCGTAGCCCCAAATTTTGCCCCTGTTTTTTCCAAACTTGTTAATTGTTCGGTTAAGGCTATTTCTTTTCTCTTTAAACCTTGATCTATGGTATCAAGCATTTTTCTAATATTTAATCCAGCGGAGGTTCCTAATAAACTGGGGTCACTTTCGCTAGCTCTCAAAGCCGCTCTCAAAGCTGGAATATCACTTATGGGAATACCTACTCCTTCGGCATCATCTATATATTTCCATATTCCTCCCTGTAATTTTTCACCCCCAGAAAGAACATCTCCTCTTATAGCTTTTAGTTGAGATATAAGAGGCCCCGCATCAATAACTTCACCCTTTAAAGCTACATCAGCATTTCGGTATAATTGATTAGACCTAGCTGTAAACAGATTGACAGCTAGGTTTAGACCATGTTGGAATTCAGAAGCTAGCCCTTGAGAACCCGCTGTAGATTCTTCTAAAACTTTAGCTATGCTATCAAATTCTTTTTCTAAAACATCTTTTAATTCTTTGTTGGCCTGCTTAACCGCTTGTTTTGGGTTTGCCATGGTTTCCTTTAATTGAGCAACCATACTGTCTGCTGTCTGCCCGATAGCTTCTTTAGCTTCGTCCGTAGATATTTTACCTAGTTTTTCATCAGCTAAGATTTTACGAACAAAATCTACGTTCTTAGCGACTGCTACATCATTGGGGAAAATAGACTCCCAGATAGCCTGGGTTCTGCCCAATATACTTTTACCCGTAACAGTAACCGCAGGAATATTGGCTCCTCCTTCGATCATTTTACGATACAAAGCTGAAGCTTCTTCGGAAGCAGCCTTTCGAGCTACGCTATTAGCTTTTCTATTTCCATATCCTTGAGCGATTAACCTATCTCTTAACTCTTGAACCCTTACAGAATCAGGCAACGGTCCTTTGCCTTTGGTAGCATATCTTACAAGAGCGCCCATTCCTCGTCCTACCCCTTCACCTCCAGCTTCTATAAGTCCTTGAAGAGCTACATCTTTAAGAATCTCTTCTAGGCTTTGTCTTTGTAGACCCTCAAAAATATCTTCAAAGATAAACTCATCTACTGCTTTACCCGCAGCACCCGCCAAACCAACCAAGGCTATTCCTGGAACTGTTGCAACACCGGAAGCAGCTACGGAGGCACCTACAGCCGCTAAAAGAGGAACCGTGTCTCTACCCAGCCAAGACCATACGTCTTGCCACCCTAAACCTTTCTCGTTAAATCGAATAGTTCCTGTTTCAGGAAGATTAAATTTTTCTTTTAATTCTTCTGTTATGTTGTCAAGCTGCAATACGAAATCGTCGGGGCCTACTTTTATAACCCCGTCTTTTCCAAAAACTTGCATAAGCCTGAGAAGCCGTTCTTCGTCGTTGTCTCCTCGACCCACAAAATAAGAAAGACCAAAATCTTTTACCTCTCCTTCGTGAGTGGTCTTAAATTGTTGCTCTTCCAGAAGACCTTCTTTTTGTCTTTGGTAGTCTCTAACTTCTTCTATAGATAATGAGCGTATAAAATCTCTTTCAGACATTTTAGGCTCAGTAAACAGTTCAGGCTGTTCTTGCTGCATCAATGTCAGAGACTTTTCTATGTCCTCCTGAGAAGCATCTTCAAAATCAACATCCATTCCAGAAGGAAGAGTAATTACTGTCATTATTCTTTCCCTTCCTTTTTACGGTTTTCTTCTAGTATTTCTGCAAGTCGTTGTTCGGGAGTTTTAGCTTTGGTATAATTTTCTGGTAATGCAGAATCTTCTACAGTTTTAAGCTCCGGTCTTTTAAACCAATCCGATTTGTAAGTAATGGTTCTATCTTTGCCTTCTCCCTTAACGTCTAAAATATCTGTCCATTTAATTTTGCTGGGAACTCTTTTACCAGAAGAAGGATCCAATGTTTCAAGGGCCAATGTTCCCCTTCTCTGTTCCATAATTTGTTGAGCATCTCTGCCGCCCTTAGTTAAAGTCCCCGCCCATGTATTTTCTCTAGCCTGCATATCAGCCAGCGTTTCTTGAGTGTTTCTTTTTATAGAATTACTGAACTCTATGAGAGTATTTTCTAGTATATCTCTGTTCATCGTAGAAGGAGCCAATACATAGTCTGCGTAAAGACCACCAATTGTTTCCGCTCTGGCGCGGTCTGCATCAGAAATAGTTCGGTTACCCTCGTTTAACAAAGCCGTAATATTTTTCTGAATAGCTTGGTTAACCAAAAATCGGTATTTTTCGGGTTCTTCCGCAGAGAACTCTCCTAATTTTATACCTAAAAAGTTTTCTACTTTTTGACCAAAAGCTAACAGCGCGTTAGCGCCACCAGTAACAGCGCCCGTCATGGTCATGGCTTCTTTTAATAAATGCTGAATACCTATATTTGCTCTGACCTGCGCGACCTGATTTCCATAGGCTTCCACAGCACTATCTATAGAAGAACCTTTTTCCGTTCTATCTCCTAGGGCTGATAGATTGGACTTTAGTGTTTTTTTAAGGTCGCGAACTTGATCTTCAAGAAGTTTGATATCAAAAGCTTCGGAGTTAACTTTGTTCAGCGGGAAAACACCGCTGCGAATGTCTCCTACTTGAGCAATTACAGTGTCGCCAGCATTATAAGTTCTTCCGTTGTATTCAAAGCTTTCACCAGGCTGCACTCTAAATCTCGTGTTAAATAAAGCCCTATCATCCCTAGACGTTTGTTCTAAATTAGACCTATACTTAGCCAAAGACTCCAGAGAATATTTAGCAGCAGCCAGTTTAACTTTGTTGTTGTAAGCTCTTTTGCTTCTGGGATCATCCCCAAAAGCATCAATTGTTTTAAGAACACCATTAGCAATATTTGAAATAGCATACTGGCTTTGACCGGCAGCTATCGCCATGCCCATTTTAATCCAATCGTTAGCTATTTCGCCTTCTGTTTTACCTTCGTATTCTCCGACAGAGTTTAAAAACTCTGTTTTATACATCTCTAATAGTTCTTCCGTAGTTTTTTCGTCTTTGTCTGCGGCTTCAGGAATAGTTAAATTAGCTAAATCAGCACCAAGAGCATCTTCTGCTGCAAGAGCAGTTTCTTTTTCAACGCCAGATTGAATGTCTTGAACAGCCTTTGAACCTGTTATAACACCATCTAGCACAGTTTGACTGTCTTGATCTGGACGCTCCGGAGCAGGGTCGGGAACCTCCGTTCCAGAAACAGAATCGTCAGTGGCTAAAGCTTCTTCTTGTTGCTTTGCCTCTTCCGCATCTTGAATAGCTTTGTCTCGAGCCTCTTCGTTGATAACTAAATCAGCATCAGCCGCTGCCAATGCATATCCGGCTTCATACTGATTATAAACTCCCTCTGATACAGCTTTAGCTAAATCAGCACCACTAGCATCAGGATTTTCCCCTAAATACGCATCTGCCAATCTATTAATAGTATCCGTAACTTCTGAAGGATCCGTACCTTCAATGGTAGGTTGTCTGCGTATTAAGTTACCTAGGGTAGATATCTGATCGTATTTTGTTCCAAAACTTTGGTCGCCCCTTTTAAATATAGTTTCTCCTAAGTTCATTAAGAACTTTCCTGCCGCAAAATTAGCCTGACTTAAATTTCTTGCTGTTTCATCAATAAACGCAAGAGGAGCCTCTATAGCTTGTTCAGCTAAAGAAGTTGAATCTACTCCTATGCCAGGACCTGCTTCCCTAGCTTTTTGGGGGCCAAAAAATCCGCCTGTAAGTTCTGCCTCATAAGGGAAGATAGACTCTAAACGCTCCGCAGCAGTCATATTCGCACGTTTTTGTAGATCTTCTGGAGGAGAGCCCAGACCAATTTCCGCACGTTCTCCTACAGTTGGCTTATACTCTACTTCTGCAAAAGGACCACTTGTTTGCAATCCTATGGGAGTTTCACTTTTATAAGCAGCGTCGTATATTCTTTTGCCTTCCGCATCTCCCTCTTGTAATTTAGGAGGTTCACCAAAAATGGTTAGACCATGCGGATGTCGATGGGCGTAACCCCCTTCATGAAACCCAGCCACGGGCATTGCACCACCCGTCATGGGTGCAAGAATCTCTTGCGACACCGCCTCAATCAGTGGAGTCGAGGATGCCAGTATTCCAGACGCTTTATTCTGACCCTGGTCCATGGTGTTTTGCATGGGAGTGCTTATGGGAAGCATTCCACCATTCGCAAACATTTTGCGTTGTGCTAGGACGGATCGAACTGGAGAGCGTCTATTCATCATCAAGTCCCCGTAGCACTGCCAAAGAGATTACCCAAAGGGTTACCTAACTTCTGGTTAATTCCAAAAGCCCCTATTCCAAGACCAATAGCCTGTGACAATGGACTTGGTGCGGGAGCCACGTTCAAACCTAACGTGGAGCCAGCGGAACCAATCTGAGGTTTAAAGATATCACTCATAAAGCTTATACGCTGGAAGGGTTCAAAGGACTGTTGCAACTGAGACTGTCTGGCAGCGTCTAGTTCTCTTTGCGACTGCGTCTGTGCAAGAGAGCCAAGCTGAGACTGTAGCTGCGCCTGCTGACCCAAAAGGTTTTGTCCTAACCCAGCTATGTTAGCCTGCTGTGATCCAAGACCCGCAATACCCCCACCAAGACGAACCGCTTCCTGAGATTGAGA
>Ga0208919_1001124_pt1 | contig 15894 bp, 28 predicted proteins | sample 4_EtaG_FD_184076 | JGI IMG/M metagenome (GOLD analysis project Ga0208919, IMG submission 184076) | Marine viral communities from the Subarctic Pacific Ocean - 4_ETSP_OMZ_AT15127 metaG (SPAdes) (version 3) | ecosystem: Environmental > Aquatic > Marine > Oceanic | place: Pacific Ocean | collected...
ATTCAAAAAGTCTAGCATTACCATTCCTAAAAGTTCTAGGACAACTATCACCACAAGTTACTCAAGGAGATAGCCAGTTCATTGAGAGCGCAAGACCTGGAATGATCTACAACACAGTAACCGATGAGCTTTATAATGGACAACAAGGTATTACAGTTATCCCTTGCTATTATAAGTTGGAGTACATTGAATGGAGAGACAGAGGCCAAGAAGGAAGCTCTGCTCCTATAAATGTTTATCCTGCTGATTCGGATATCATGAGTAAAACTACCAGAGGTGACGATGGTAAAGACAGACTAGAAAATGGTAATTACATAGAAGAGACAGCGTCTCACTATGTGATGATTGTAGAAGAAGGTAAGTCTTCAACTGCATTAATTACTATGAAGTCTACTCAAAGAAAGAAATCTAAGAAATGGAATTCTATGATGATGTCTTTGAGAGCGAAGAAGAAGGATGGCAAAGGGTTCTTTAAGCCTGCTCCATTCACTCAAATGTACAACATAAAGACTGTTTTAGAGAAAAACAATCTTGGATCGTGGTACGGTTGGGAGATCGAGCACAAAGGAACAGTGGAGAGCGAAGAGACAATCAAAGCAGCTTTTGAGTTTTATGAAACTTGTAAAAAAGGTGCTGTCAGAGTTAACCACGGAAAAGAAGAATCAGTAGAAAAAACTCCATTCTAATATGGACCTACTTGACAAAACCCTGGAGGAGTTTGTAGAACTCTTCCAGGGCTCTACTACATATTTTGGTGTTTCCAAACCAACGGGTAAGAAAAACTCTAAAGGTAAGGCAGAATTCAAACATTGGGTTGAACCTAAACCAATAACAATTGAACATTGGAAACAACATTTAAAAGGAGAAGCCTACTATGGATCAGTTCCCATTCGAGATGATAATACATGCAGTTGGGGGGTCATCGATGTTGATCGTTATAATATACAGCATCAGGAAGTTATATCGATTATACGGAAAAGAAAATACCCACTCGTACCATTCAGATCAAAATCCAACGGACTCCATTTAATTTTATTTATTGATGGTGTGGTTGCTGCATCTTCAATGCGTAAAAAATTAATTGAGATCGCATCAGACTTAGGTATTAATGATACAACAACAGATATATTTCCTGCACAAGATGAAGTAGATCTTACACCTGAGAACTGGGATGAAAAAAGAAAAGGTAATTTTGTAAACTTACCATATCAAAAATTTAATATGACAACGCGAGTTGCAATGGATGACCAATGTAACTCAATTAAACTCGAAAACTTATATGAGTTTGTAAAACAATATAGACTAACACCTCCAGAATTTAAAAAATTAAAAATATTTCAAGACGATGAAACAAAAGATTACCCACCTTGTGTAGTAAACTTTATGAAAAATAAAGTACAAAAAGGTGAAGGTAGGAATGATGCAATGTTTAATGTTGCAGTATTAGCAAAGAAAATTAATCCTGACCCTGTCATGTATGAAGAGTGGACAAGAGAGATGATGACAAAAGTTTGTAGTGAGAAGTTACATCCAAAAGAATTACAAAATATATTTAAAGGTGTAGAGAATAAAGAATATGCTTACAAGTGTAAAACATCTATTGCTAGAATGCATTGTGTATCAAGTGAATGTGTAAAACGTAAACTTGGTATTGGTGCAAACGAAGCTTTACCTGAAGTTGGTAAACTTATTAAAGTAAATTCATATCCTGAACCTTATTGGATTCTGCCTATACAAGGTAAATCAATTAGACTTTCAACAAAACAATTATACCAGCAACAATTACTTGGAGAACAACTTTTAAACTTTGACATTGTTTGGAGAGCTTTAAAACCAACTAAAAGAGATCCTGATCCATATAGAGATTGGCTTGAAGAATTGATTGCAAACAAACAAGACATGGAAGGTTTTGATGCAGGAGAAGAAAGCAGCGATGTATTTAATTCTAGAATGGGAAGATTTTTAGAAGATGTTGAAGATACTACAGAATTTGACCAAATAGACAGTGGTAATATATGGCGTGATGAAACAGAAATGAGATTTAAACTTGAGACGTTTAGAGCTTTTATGAAAAAAATGAGTTACAATTGGAATGAAAAAGAATGTACAAGATTTTTAGAACAAGGTGGAGCTAAACCCAAAGCTAAGTTCAAAGGAATTCAATCTAGACATTGGGTTGTAACTCTACCAAAACAAAGTGAGCATAAAAATAAGGATGTCAAATTCGTTAAAGCAAAGGCTGCGTGGGAAGACAATTAAGATTTTTGGACCACCGGGCACTGGAAAAACAGAAAACCTTTTGAAACGTGTAAAACGTTATCTTGAAAAAGGCTATTCTCCTGATGAGATATGTTATGTATCTTTTACAAACAAAGCTGTAAATGAATGTGTAACCAGAGTTAGACAAAAATTTAAAGGTTATGATGAAGATGCTTTTAAATATTTTAGAACACTTCACTCATTAGCAAGGCAACAGTTTGCAGAAATACCTGTTTTAGATCCAAAAGCTGATATGCTTATGTTTCATACACAATATGGAACAATTAAAATTAATTACAAAGATGGCCATGATGATGCAAAAGTTTATAACAATTGGTCACTTCAAATATATGATAGGGCAAGAAATATGAAAGTTGATCCTGTATGGCTATACAAACAACAATCTAGAAAGAGTGTAAGATTACAGCAATTTAAATCAATCATCGCAGGGTATGAGCAGTTTAAAACAATGGAGTTGGAAAACGGACAACGGACACCAGACAGGTTGGATTTCACAGACATGGTGCAGAAGTTTATTGATGATGGACTTGTTGTGCCTTTTAAAGTTTTGATGGTTGATGAAGCTCAGGATCTAACACCTTTACAGTGGGACATGGTAGTTAAGATGTCTGAAGGTGTAGAACGTGTATACATTGCAGGAGATGACGACCAAGCAATCTATGAGTGGAACGGTGCTGATGTAACTTTGTTTCAAACATTTCCTGGTAAGTCTCTTGTGTTAAAAAAATCTGTAAGACTTAATAAAAATATACATTTTTTTTCTAAATGTTTATTGAACTCTATGGGTGATAACAGAGTACCAAAAGAATTTTATTCTAATGATAAGGAAGGTGCAGTGTATAGATGGAATGGTTTGAAGAAAGTACCTTGGGATATGGATGGCAGTTGGATGGTGCTTGCAAGAATAAATGACGTAAAAAAAGAATTACAAACAGAAGCAAAGAATCTTGGATTGTATTATCAAGATCAAAAAAATAATAAATCATTTGATCCGAATCAGTTTTATGCAATACAGCATTGGGAAAAAATATGTGAAGGTGGCAGCATAAACAGAGAAGAAGCTGTAACAATGTATGAATATTTATTAAACATAGACCACGGATACCGGTCATCTGATAGTAAAAAGTGGAGCTTTGCCCATCCAAATCAAGTATTTACATTTGATGAATTACATTTAAGGTGTGGTATGCGAGATGAAAAGGGTAAATGGAATAAAGTGTTTAAGAGAAAATTTAAAGATAAGGATAAACAATACTTTCAAAAACTTATAAATGAAGGTGTAGATCTAACACAACCACCAAAAATTATTATTGATACAATACATCAAGTAAAAGGTGGAGAAGCAGACAATGTAGTTCTTGCTAGTAAATGCAATTTTCCTTCTCATTTTGATAAAAAGAATTTAACAGATAAAGTAAAAGAACTTAGAGTATGGTATACAGGTGCAACAAGATCCAAACAAACTTTACATTTGTTAGGTACTTATCATCAATATAACTTTCCATTAGGAAAGTATTTTAAACAATACGAGGCTAATTATGTTTAGAAAATTAATTATAGAGGCTTTAGAAGATAGATATAATGCTCAAATTTCTGAAGCAGAAGCAACTCTAAAAATTTATTTGGAAAAACCAGTGGCAATAGGAGAACATCCACAACACATAGACGAAGCAGATAAATTGATAGAAAAAATAGCTAACGCAGAAGAAAAGTTAAAAGCGTTACAACCATTTAAATTATGAAACAAAACCCATCATTAAGAATTTTATCTCTAGGAGCTGGTGTGCAGAGCTCTACTATGGCCTTGATGGCAGATGCAGGAGAGTTTGGTGTAAAGCCAGACGCAGCTGTATTTGCAGATACAGGTTGGGAACCTGAACCTGTCATACAACATTTAAAATATTTGAAAAGTGTAATTACTTATCCAATACACATAGTTAAAAAAGGTAATATTCAAGATGATATAATAAAAGCTTTGTCTCCAGGCGGCAATCAATTTGCCTCTGCACCATTTTATACTTTAAATGAACAAGGTAAAAAAGGAATGGGTAGAAGACAATGCACGAGAGAATACAAGATAACTCCAATTGCAAAAAAGATTAGAGAAATATTTGGACTTAAACCAAGACAAAGATTTCCAAAAGATAAACACATAGAAGTATGGGTTGGTATATCAACTGATGAAATAATGAGAATGAAACCCTCAAGGTTTTGGTGGCAAGAAAATAGATGGCCACTCATAGAAAAGAAAATGTCAAGGCAAGATTGTTTGAAATGGTATGAAGGTAAAGGTTTTAAAATTCCTGTAAAATCTGCTTGTATTGGTTGTCCTTTTCATGATGATAATTTTTGGATTAATATGAGAAACAACAGGCCAGAAGAATTTGCAAGTGCTGTAGAATTTGATAAAAAGATGCGAATGCATAATCCTAAAGTAAAAAACTTTGTGCACAGATCTTGTGTGCCTTTAGACGAAGTTAAATTTAAAAACGATGATGGTCCAGATCTCTTTAATCAAGAGTGCGAGGGCCTATGTGGAGTATAATATGGCAGATAAAAATATGTTTGATGAAGCTTTCCCTCAAGATACGCAGATAGGTGGATCTCATTATAAACACTTTCTTATTCAACCGTGGACTTTTATTAGAAAGAATGGTTTAAATCCGTTTCAAGCAAATGTTATCAAATATGTGTGTAGATATTTATTCAAAGGTAAATCAATTGAGGATCTTAACAAAATAAAACATTATTGTGATTTAGAAATTGAACATATTAAAGAAGAAAAAAAGAAATGATTGAAGATAAAAGATTATCAGAAAGACTTTTAAAAAATCATTATGATTGGTGTAAGGAAAACGGGAGGGACACTTCATGGTACAAAAAAAGAAAGAAATTATTTACTGTGAAAAATGCAACCAAGTTCAAGCAGTAGTAATTTACAAATATGATTACTATTGTGCTGAATGTTATATTTTTCATTTGGGTCTTCCAATTAAAACAATGAAAACAATAGAGGATACTAATTTTAGTAATAAAAAACAATGACCCATCAACTTAACTTCGTTTATAACGACAGTGATTGGATAGCTCCTGCGGAGTATCCTGATTTATCTCAAGCAAAAGAAATAGCAATCGATTTAGAGACTAAAGATCCTAACTTAAAAACAAAAGGATCTGGTTGGGCAACTTTTGATGGAGGTATTGTAGGTTTTGCAGTGGCTGCATTAGGACAACAATGGTATTTTCCTATTCAACATGATGCAGGTGGTAATATGGACCTATCAATAACCTGCGCATGGTTTCAAGACATACTAAAACTACCAGCTACTAAAATATTTCACAATGCAAGTTATGACGTGGGTTGGCTATTAGTAAATGGTTTTGAGATACGTGGGCAGATAGTTGATACTATGATTGCTGCAGCTTTAATTAATGAAAACAGATTTAGTTTTAGTTTAAATGCATGTGCTAAAGATTATCTTGGTGAAATAAAAAACGAAACATTTTTAAATGAAAAAGCTAAAGAATGGGGTATAGATCCTAAAGCTGATCTTTGGAGATTACCTGCAGGTTACGTTGGATTTTATGCTGAACAAGATGCAGGTTTGACTTTACGTTTATGGGAAAGATTTAAAACAGAAATATCTAAGCAAAGTTTAAATGATGTATGGGAAATGGAGATGGAACTATTACCTATATTAATTGAAACAAGGAAAAAAGGAATAAGAGTTGACGAAGCACAGGCTGCTAAGTTAAAAAAAGAATTTAAACAAAAGGAGTCTGAGGTTTTGTCTAGTATAAAATCTCAGACCACACTCGATGTAGATATTTGGGCAGCTCGATCAGTAGCGCAAGTGTTTGATAGAATAGGTGTTGATTACCCACGGACACCGAAAACCGGAGAACCTAGCTTTACCCAAAATTGGTTAGTAAATTGTGATAACCCGATAGCGCAACTAATAAGACAAGCAAGAGAAATAAATAAATTCCATTCAACATTTATAGACTCGATTCAACGTTATGTTCATAAAGGTAGAATACATTCTGAAATAAATCAACTAAGATCTGACCAAGGCGGAACTGTATCAGGACGTTTATCATATTCTAATCCTAATTTACAACAGATACCAGCACGTAACAAAGAATATGGAAACAAAATTAGAAGTTTGTTTTTACCTGAAGAAGGTAGACAATGGGGTAGTTTTGATTATTCACAACAAGAGCCTAGAATTGTAGCTCATTATGCTGCTTCAACTAATAATGAATTCTCAGGCAGTAGAGAATTTATTGAAGCTTATAAAAATGAGTCTGCTGACTTTCACCAAATAGTTGCAGACATGGCACAGATTACTAGAACTCAAGCAAAAACAATTAATTTAGGACTATTTTATGGTATGGGTAAGGCTAAATTAGCCAAAGAATTAGGTATTTCTAAGGACAGAGCTGAACAATTATTATTAAAATATGGAGAAAGGGTGCCATTTGTTAAGCAATTAGCTACAGAGGTGTCTAACTCTGCCTCTAAATATGGCTTTATTCGAACAATAAGGGGTCGTAAATGCCGATTTGACATGTGGGAGCCATCTACCTTCGGAATGAACAAAGCAATGCAATATGAAGAGGCTAAGGCTGTTTATGGTAATAATATACGTAGAGCTTTCACTTATAAAGCTTTAAATAGATTAATTCAGGGCTCGGCAGCAGATCAGACTAAGCAAGCAATGATTGAATGCCATAAAGCTGGATATAAACCTTTACTTCAAATTCATGATGAATTATGTTTTTCAATAGATAAGGAAGAAGATATTAAAAACGTAAAGGAGATTATGGAAAATGCCATCGGAGATTTCAAAGTACCTTCCAAAGTTGATATTGCACTCGGACGATCCTGGGGAGAAGCTAAGGAATAGTAGCCCCTGCAAAGAATGCAAGGGCCTTAAAGTTATTCTTGAGATTGAGGATCTTGAGATTGTTCGGAAGGATCCTTGTCCTTCTTGTTCTCCTCCTCCTTCTCTTCTTCGATCTTACGCAGCCTTCTAAGTTCTGCATAATAACTTGGATGTCTCCAAACCATAATTGCCCTCCTAATTTTTTTATTTAGTATTATACCACGAGCACTTTTTCAAAATCGTTTACTATTCAACAAAGTCATACAACAAAAAAAATAATTATTGTTTATCAATGTGTATAACTTTAAGAAAATGTTTTTTTGGAAAATTTAGAGCGCAGTAATCTTAGGAAAAAAATTCATTTTTTTAACCAGATTTAACTGGCTATGTCTAAAAGACCTTTTCTAGCGTCTTCAACACTTTGATCATTAATCTTAGTTCTTAGATTTTTGATCTTGATATCGATCCACTTCATATCTGGAGTTACTCTACCCTGTTCCAACGCTTTGGTAGCCCACTGTGACTCCAATTGAAGTTTCTCCGATATTAACTTTTGTAGTTGCATCTCGGTCAACCTCCTCGAAGGTTAGGAATAAATGATCAGGATTATAAAAACCTGGTCCTTCCCTTTCTGTTACATCTCCTGAGTCAACCTTCTTTACAAAACCCTCAAGAGCTACCCTATCGTTCTCAGCCTCAAGCATCTCATCAATATATATATTCTTATAGTTTGCTTGGACGCGATAGAGTTTCATAAGTGATTATATAACAAACTGTGATATAATTGCAACTATGTGGTAGTTTCGGGTTTTTTTGGTGGTATTACTTGTTTTTCTTTAGGTACGACTACTTCTTTACATTCAAATTTAACGACTATTTTACTATTTTCTATATAACCACTATCAAATTCTTCGGTATTTTCTAAGTTTTTAAAAGTTCCATAAGCAATACGATATCCAAATTCAACACATTCTGTATGAGTTGAAAAAGAATGACCAGTATAATGATAGGATGGGCACTGACCACTAAGCATACTACACATATATAAAACAATATAAAATTTAGTCATAAAATTATCCTTGCATATCCCATTAAAATAATTATATTTAGGATATTATAAATCATAACAAAGAGGAGACCATATGGCAACAGAACAACCAAGAACAATTAGCACAGGTCCAAACACACCCTTAGTGCTTACACAAGAAGCAACAGAATTAGATGTAGCATTAGATGAACTACAAAAAGTTTGTAAAAGACTTTGTGATCAGCTTGATGATCTAACAACTAATATAAAAAAACTAACAGAAGAAAATGAAAGGTTGAAAGATGCATTAGGTATTGTAGAGTCTAGCCCATTCAAAGATTTGGAGGATATAGCTAATGGCAAATAAACTTACATGGCGTATGATAAATAAATCTGAAACATTTAATAATTGGTGTCAACAGGTTGACAGTATTTTATCTGACTTACCTGCACACACAATAAACGGTATGCAATTAGAATATTCTGATGATGAGTTTCAAAATTGTATGCGAAAATTACAACAATGTTCATTAAAATTTGATGATATGCCAATTTATATAATTAATGAAAAAGTAGCATCTGAACTATGCTACGATCAGTTGAAGGGAATGGAAGAAGATGAATAATTTGATTATTAAAACAATCATATGTGCAGTTATGTTTTTAATACCTGCAAAAATTTTATTAGCATTACTTGGTGGTGCATTTTACGTAATTTTTTATTAGGAGGATAAATGGACATAAGTAAATGGAAATCATGTGCAGTTGATATTGAGTCTTATACAATTATTAGAGCTATGGGACAGAATGGATTTAGAAGGCCAGGCAATATGATTGCTAAATTAGTAGATGATGAAGTCAAAAAAATAGCTAAAAAACAAAATATTAGCTACGACAAAATGAAACAAAATTTACTTGCTGAGGGTAAAAAGCTTCTCAATGGTAAATAATTGATCAATGGAGGGTGGCGTACGGGAGACTAACGCCACCTTTTTTAAATTTAACTGTTGCAATTAAGTCACTTCTTTTATAAACAATAAATGTATTCCTAAGCCTAAATGAAAAAGTGGGGCTTTCAAAACACTTTATTTTCACCGAACAACGAAACATAAAATTAACTTTAATTTAAAGGATTATTTTGTGGGTAAAGCTGTAAAAAAAAGCAGTGAAGAAGCATTAAATCAGGCGTTAGATAAGCTTGTAATGGTTTGTCCTAATAAACAAACTTATAATGAGCTTACTAGTTTAATGTTTCAGTTGTATTGTGGAAATGACTTTGGTTTAGGAAATTTTAGTCTTTCTTTCCTTGATAAAATCGAGGATCGATGGCAATCAGGGCGTAAACGTGCTGCAGATTCTAAGGGCATAAAACTGGTTGTTAAAAATAGCTGACCACGGTGTGATCTTTCCATATCTTATATCTTTCCCGCATCGTGGTTATGCTAATGGAAAAAAAACCTAGAGGGTTACTCAAAGAATCAATTGTAATGCTTGATCTAATGACAGGTCAAGAAAAAATGGATTACCTTGAACGTATGTGGGATTTGTACATTCGAGTATATGAGAAGCCCAGGTATAGACGTAAGCGATCACGAACTTTTGTAATGGATAAAACTAAAGCTTATGACTTGTGCTCCAAGCTTACTAAAATATTTGGGCACTAAGTTGAGCCTAGCAATAACAAAACCAAAAGCATTCGCAGAACAGCGATTGTTTCAAGCGATCCTTGTGCAAGCATTAGAGGACGCTACTAATTCTTCTAATTTTAAGAGAGAAACTTACCATAAACATGACAGCCACTGTTGGTTTGTTGATAATTCACAGGACTTTCAAGATATATGTTGGGGTGCTGAATTAGATCCTGACTTTGTGAGGGGTGAGTATTTAAAAATGGTAGATGATGAAAAAATTATTTTTACTAAAATTCAAATTGCCTGGATTCGTTATCGAAGTTTATATAAGAGGTATCGAGAGGCTAACAGTAAAGATGAGAGAAGAGAAATTCGTGCATTAATACTTGAAGAAAATCATAAGAAGTTAACGTAGTCATGGTGGACGAATGTGTTTAACTCCTGGGGGAAGTGTAAGAGAGCAATTAAAATGAACTCCCCCAAGAGTATTTAAGCAAAGAACGTTATTTAAGATAAATAACACAGGTAAATTATATAAGAAAAACGGACACCGGACAACCAGAAATAACCTACTAAACGGGATCAATGAATTTTTTACTATATAGATATTCTAGACCCCTGATCAATAAAAAGTACCCCCCAGGCCAGAAATGGTGTATCTGGTGTATCTAAACGTCTATTAATCAATTATACCAATACTTTTAGTCAATTTTAATGGTGTATCTATGGTGTATCTATGGTGTATCTTGGATACACCACTCTTGCGGGAACGCAACCAGGAGTTTTTAGGGCTATTACTTTCTGGTGAAATAATCTATATAATAGAAATTATTATGACAAAATATTTCTTTGGAATAGCGTATAAATTTGGGCAACCTATTGTAAAAGGTGCCTCTCAAAAATTTATGAAAATATTTAAAAAAGAATATGATGAACAAAGAACTTCAGGTATGAGCACAGGATCAGCTCATTCAAACGCTGCTGAATATGCAAATAAAATTACTAAAGAATTTCCAAAGAAAAAACCAGGGAGGAAATAATGCCTGGTGGTTTAAAAAGAAAAACAGATAGAACTGAATTAGATCTCACTCCTAAACAAAAAATGTTTATAGAGATATACGTAAAAGATTGGGGATCAATTACTCAAGCTGAAGCACTTAAACGTGCAGGCTATGTTTGTACAAACGAAAAAGATTATGGATCTGTTGCATCTAGAATGTTATCTAGAAAGCACAATCCTCATATTGCAAAATACTTTGATAAACTATTTGAAAGAGAAGTTAAAAAGTATGAAAGTGATAACCTTAGAAGATTTAAAAGGTTAGAAAGAATTTCTGACAAGGCCGAGAAAGATAAACAATATGCTGCTGCGATCAACGCTGAATATAGATCAGGTCAATTAGCAGGTGCTTATGTTGATAGGAAAGAGGTACGAGTTAGTGGTTTGGAGGGTATGTCACGTGAGCAACTTGAAACGAAGCTTAAAGAACTATCGGATAAAATCGATGGCTACAACGCCAAAACGATTGAAGTTGAGTCCGAAGACGTTACAGCAATTGAAAAAGGCTAGTTGGTCTGAATGGTTAGATGTTTTTAACCAGGTACATAACTCTACCATAGTTACACATGTTGGAACTATAAAGGTTGAGATTGATGAATAAATATTTAATAGGATTACTTATTGCGAGCACTTATTTATTTGCTTTTTATTTAGGAGTAGAATTTGCAATAGATATTTATGAATTTTATTGTTTTAGAACAGATTTGTAATGAACAGAAAAAAAATAGCTATACCTAAAAAGGTAAAACATGAAATAGATAAATATCCTATGGTATCAGTTGAGTGGTTTGATATTGTTTCGGATAGTTCATGGAGTAGTTTTTCAGATGTAAAGAAAGCAAAGCTAGCTACTTGCATCACTAAAGGTCATCTTTTAAGTCAAGCTAAAGGTGTGACTAGAATATTTGGAGATTACTCCTATAACGATAACAAAACTGAAATTGAAACAATTGGAAATACAACTTTAATACCTAATTCTGTTATCAAAGAAATTAAAAAACTGACTTAATGACAATAAGTAGAAATGCAGAATCTAGACTATGGCAAAAGGTAAAAAAAGGACTGACTGATTGCTTTTTAACCCGCATAGAATCTAGTACAATCAATGGTATTCCAGATATTCACGCAGTTATGGGTAATGAAGTATTTTGGATAGAACTTAAATCAGATTCATTAAGTTATCCTAAGCTAAATAAGTGGCAGATTGTTTGGATCAACAAATATATTATGGCTGGAGGCAAGGTAATTATCTTGAAAGAGACCCCCTTGCAGAGACTTCTTAAACTGTACAGACCGGTGTCCGTGTTTACTGATCCTCGCTCGCTCGTACCATTTGCCTCGTTCTCGTTCCCTTTAGACTGGCCACTGGTCCAGCGGAGGATGGTAACGGAGCTGGGTTCGCAGCCAGATGCTGCGTAGCTCTCGTTCTCGGATCCTGGCCACCGACTTTTCCCTCTTTGTTGGTCGGTGGCCTGGTTCCCAGAAACGTTCACCTGTGCTTCAGGATCTCGTTTCTCGTTCTCGCTTGAACTAAACCTCGTTCTCGGACAAAGGTGATCCCCGGGGGCTGGTGCAGCCCGAAAGTTCCCAGCTGGCCAGGCAAACTTCAGGTTTGACATGTATCCCATGATGTCGTATTGTAAGGAAAAAGGAGGATTAATGGCAGTAGATTTTGAAGCACTGGATCTCGTTCGAAGCGAGAATAAGTCTCGTTTCTATAATAAGAAATTAGATGACCTGGCCAGGGAGAATCAAGAACTGGGCGAGCTGGTAAAAGTTCTGGTAGCCGAACTACCTGAAGACAAGAGGTGGTCGTTTGAAGAAAGATTAAAGAAAATAAAAAAAGGGGGTTGACTATTATCCCATCATATCTTATATATTATTTGCGTTGGGGAATTGACTATTCTTAAACGGTATCTGTAGTGGGTAGAGAGGTCAGGGTTGTTTGCCACCTAAATCTGCTACAGCCTCAACGCTTAACAAAGGAGAACTATGAGCAAAGAAGAAGCCAACAACGTTGTGTACACCTGCGCGGAGCACAGCCTGGACATGTACTTTAAAGTAAAAGAATTTGAAAATAAACCTGAAGCTAAGGACTACGTCTACGTACGATTCAAGGACGATGATCAGTTCGAGTCGATGTGGGTGAAGATCCTTCAGGGGACGCAGCAGCAGGGCTACGGTGAACTAAACAACATACCCGTGAAACTAGTGGATAGAACACTAGGTGACACAATCAGTTACAAAACAGACAAGGAGGGAGTAACATGGGAAAACAAAAACTAAAAGATCTCGTAAAACAATTGAATGCGGACAATGCGCCACCAGATGGGTGGCATCCCCAGGACCAGGTTCCCGCAGCACCTGCTGTAGACAAACCTGAAGACGGTAAAGTATATGCACTTACCGGAGGTCCCGGTTCTCGCTGCATTGCGAACGGTAACAGCTGGAAGGAGAGTGAAGTGAATGATCTGGCAGCGGATGCTGGTAACGAAGCGTGAGCTTCGTTCTCGTTTACTTGGGCATGTTGTTTCTCTTCCCTACATTTACATTGGCCAGCACTGGCGTGCTGATGCTCGTTCTCGTTGGTCTGCTGTGATGTCGTCTCGTTTCTCGGTAATTTAGGAGCTGGCCAGGCACCAGAACCAGACTGGCTTCCGAGCCCAGCACGGAACTCTGCGTGGTAAAGCTCGGTCTCGTTTCTCGGATAGGAAAGGGTTGGTGTATAGTGAACTTCAGGATTGGCTTCCAGCCCAGCACGGAACTCTGCGTGGCAAGAGCTGTGGGTTTGCCTTTCTAGTTTAGAATTGTTCTAAAAGATAATTGTTGTGTTAATGGTGGGATATGATAAGAGAGGGGAAACCATTTAACAACAAGGAGGAAAAAATGGGATTAGACCAACACGCACATATAAAAGGAACAGAGATAGATTGGGAGAAGTATTTCCAAGATAGTGATTACTCTGACAAAGCAGGAGTTTTTGTTTGGCGAAAGCACGCAAGACTTCAAGAGTTCATGGCGAAGAAATGGACTGACCAAAACCCTAGTGTAAAAGTTGAAGGACATCTTGCACATCTAGGATTTAATGGCGACCAAGACGCACCATGTTATATGACCAAAGAAGTCGTGAAAGAATTAGGCGAACAGATAGAAAAAGGTTTCGCTGACTATCACGCTGAAGATGGATTTTTTTGGGGGCAACAATTCCAAGAAGATTCTGTTAAAGAGTACAAAGAGCAAGATATGAAGTTTTTAAAATTTTGCGAACAAGCCATAGATGAGGGCAAGGTCGTAGAATATTGGTGTAGTTGGTAATGCCAAATAATAAAAAGCGAGGCGACAATGTCGCCTCGCCTCGTTCTCGGTTAGAAAAGGATAAAGCTGTACCAAAGTTAAAAGTTGGCACGGCACACCAGGAACAGTTCCTAAATTTTTTAATTAATGCATTAGGAGATAGTAAAGATGTTAGTATTAGTATTGATGGAAATAAAAGAATACCTATTAAAGACCTTAAAAAAAAGATAAATTAACTATTGCATAAGACACAATAAGATATATAAGAATAGAGTATTCATAAGAATATATAACTTAACAAAGAGGAAAATATGCAGACAGTTAAAAAGCTAAAGCAAGACGAAAAAAAAGTAGTCTTAGCTTATGCAACATTAAAGCTAAAAGCAAATAGACTTAATAAAGAGTTAGAAAGTATGAAAGAACACGTTGTTAATCTATTTGAGAGAACACACCAAAACTTAATTATTGTACAAGATGAATATGGTTGTAGTTTTGGATTACAAAAGATTAACAGAGTTAGAAAATCTTTTGATAAAGATAAATTTAAATTAGCACATTTAGATTTATGGAATGCACACCAAAAACAAATAGAGTATGCAGAGTATAAAGCTATAGGGGATTACAATGCCCAATAGTGATTTAATTAATATAGCTAAAGTTTTAGCAGAGAGAGTTGGCGAGCAATCGCCAACTACATTAGCAGACATGGTTATTGAGAATGGGCAAAAGAAACAACTTAATTATGAAATCATGTTTCAACTGTTAATGGGAGAATGTGAAAAACATATTCTTGAGAATGTTGGCAATCCTATCGTTGATGAGTTCAAAGAAAATGTACTAAAGAAATTTAGCACGTTAGTTCAAGCTTTACACACAACAGAATAGTTAATAATAAACAAACCAATGGCGCAGTCGCGCCATTGGTGTATCTGCGCTATAGAAGGCTCATAATTTCCAACAACCTGCTTTTCTAAATTTCCACCTGTAATTCACGCATCACAGCCCTGAAGCACAGGGCGAACGGGTTTACAAAGTAGGATATATAAATATACTAGGGTCCCAAACGGTATGAAAATTGAGAACCTAACTGAAGAAGAATTAAAAGATATTATTCTTAAAAAGCAACTAGAGTGGATCAAGTTATGCCAGGATAATTTTTTAATTTTTGCTGAGTCTGTCTGGCAAGATTTTATTTATCGTAAAACAAAGGACCCAAAGAAATATGGGCACCACCAAATCATATCTGAGTCTTTTCAAGAAATAGCTGACGGTGATGCAAAGAGGCTCATCATTAACATGCCTCCTAGACATACTAAATCTGAATTCGCATCTTATTTATTCCCTGCTTGGTATATTGGAAAGTATCCAAAGAAAAAAATAATGCAGGTATCGCACAACGCTGAACTTGCTTCAAGGTTCGGTAGCAAAGTTCGTAACTTAATGAACACCAGAGAGTACAAAGAGATTTTTGGAGATGTTACACTTCGAGAAGATAGTAAAGCAAAAGGTAGGTGGGAAACCAATCATGGTGGTGAATACTTTGCAGCGGGTGTAGGCGGTTCGATCACAGGACGAGGGGCCGATTTGCTTATTATCGATGATCCACATACTGAACAAGACTCAATGTCTGACTCAGCAATGGAACGTGCATACGAATGGTACAGTTCAGGACCCAGACAACGTTTGCAACCTGGAGGAAGAATCTTAGTTGTA
>Ga0208919_1001125_pt1 | contig 15891 bp, 22 predicted proteins | sample 4_EtaG_FD_184076 | JGI IMG/M metagenome (GOLD analysis project Ga0208919, IMG submission 184076) | Marine viral communities from the Subarctic Pacific Ocean - 4_ETSP_OMZ_AT15127 metaG (SPAdes) (version 3) | ecosystem: Environmental > Aquatic > Marine > Oceanic | place: Pacific Ocean | collected...
CCAGTCCCCTGCACAGCAGTATCAAGGCCCACATTGATTTCATATGTGGCCGTGACCGATGATCCTCCACCCGCAGTAGACCCAGAAGATGCGCTTCCTGCTGTTTCTACTTTGTACGCATTGTCGCTCACAATCTCCGTAATCTGGTGAGTGGTGTTGATCTGTGCTGCCGTTACGCCATCAGTGGTTGCAGCATCACCAAGGGTAACAAAATCATTCAGGACAGCGCCGTGCCCAGTATCCGCAACAGTTATTATGCCGCTACCAGAAGCGCCTGTCGTTATCGGGTTAGCGCCAAGCGTTACGGTTCTTCGTATCGGCGTGATGTTATTAAAGGCACCGCCTTCTTCGATATAAAACCTCTGGGAAGAGCCAATCGCCAGATAGTTGTTCTCGTCCAAACTAATAAAGTTAAGCAGGAACCGTATCTGCCCGTCAGTAGTGTCGTTACTATACCTTTCCCATCCGCCAATTTTTTGCGGCAACCCTGAACGAAATCTTATCTTGTCGCAATCAAACCAACGACCGTCAGAAGCAAATCTCGTTTGATCCCTAAAAACTCCAGGGGGGAATATTAACTTCTGAAGAGGCATTACTACCCACCCTATGATACAGGATCGTAAGCTGCGATATCATCAGTATTGTTTAGCCCTTCTAAATGGCTCTCAGCCGTTGGCGGCAAGTCTCGCAGAGCTTGTTTCTTTGCTGCTACCTCCGCCTTACTCAGACTGTCTGGATGTACGCCTTCATCTGCCAACTGATACTCAACATCAAGATCAGCTAATTTCTTATTACGATCACTGCGAATAGTTTCAAGCCTCTCCGCTCTCGCTTTTGGCAACCGCCAAGCATGAGTTTTCAAGTTAACTTCCGTAACTTGCTGGGCCAGAGTGTCAGCATCCGGCACAATAGCCTCTGTTTTAACGCTGCCGTCAGCGTTGTAAACGGCTGGGGTCGTGTTGGCCTTTACCAGATCATCAAGAATAGCACTAACCGATCCCTCATAGACGACCGTAACAGTGCCATCAGCATTAACCATTATCTCATTCATTTGCCAATTCTCCAAAAACTGCGACCATGACCATATTAGTGTCAGCTAAAGAGCCGTTATCTTCGCACCTGACGCGAATATAAGTGCCATCTTTGTCTTGCGAATACAGATAAATATCCTCGTTTTCAGTCATGCCAGCGCAACAAAGTCTGGTAGCCGACTCTGCCCCGACACTTCTAAACGGGGTGCCGAAAAAGATAGTATAATCGCCCGTGCCGTTATCAGTTATGGACTTGATGTTAAATCCAGAGCGGATCAAAACGGTACTGGTTCCTCTGAAACTCACCCAAGCCTTCGCCTTGCTCAAATCGATGCCCATACTGTTTTCTGCGGCTTGTGTAGCCAACCCGCGCACCAAATCCAGATCAGAGCGAATATCTTTAGCCGCGACAGTTGCATAGATGTTTGCGGAATTGACTTCTACTCTATCATCGCCAAACATCTGGTTGTGTTCAGAACTACCGCTATTAACTGTTGGCTTAGATTCAACAACTAAGCCATCCCAGATCATTTGCGAGTCAGTCTGTGTAACCACTACTTTGCCGTTGGACCTGTCGATGTAGGTATCCAGCACTGCGTCAGTCGATCCGCTTTGTAACAACACCTCGCTATCAGTGTTGTAAAACATGGGACGTTCCTGGTCGTACATAAACTGAATCATTGCTGCGTCTGGGACTGTTCCTGGCGTCCCATCTAATGTTGATAATTTGGCTAACGCCAGAGAAGAGGTGGTTGCTGGCTCACTCGTTGACGAAGCATGGTCGCCAATAGCGAGCGGCAGATTTCCATCGCTTGTCAAACTGCCTATATCGGTGGTGTTGGAAGCCTGTAAGACACCATCGACATAGATGTATCGTTCCGTGCTAGAGACCTGAACCATGTCCGCCTTGTGCCAATTTCCGTCATCCCACGGATAAGCCGAAGTCGAGAAATTCAAAGCAGCCGTAGCGCCCCGAATATACCAGTTTACTTCGCCATCTGCGTAGACCTGAATGGTGCAGCGAATTGAGTCGTCTGAATTGGCAAATCCAAAATATGTCTCAGCAGTTGCGGTGACGTTGGCCGACTTAAACCAGATTGACAAATAAACATCGCCAGTCCCAATCTCGTCCCAGTCTTCGTTGCTGGCAACGTCCAGATGATTACCAGTGGCCCAGTTGCTGTAGGCTAATAGTTCAGACGATCCATTCACCGCAGCACTATTCACCGTTCCCGTCTTCGTTAGCGTATGGTTCTGCACATTTCTGTCAGCAGTGTCAGAGTTGCATAGCCATGTGCCACGGCAATCACCGTAGTTATAACCCGTATTGTAGTCTCTCGTAATCCAACAGCTTGCCACGTCGGTTCCATGATCGTTATTATCATCCGGCGAGGCCGGAAAGGTTCCAAAAGATAACCCGCCTGCATCTCCCGCTACCTGTAGCTGCGGCGTCGCATCAAAGCTGTTGTCGCTCCCCAGGTAATAGCCGTATGTGGAATTGGCGTTGAAAGTCTTGTATTCCGTCCAGTTGTTTGCCGTAATTTGGCTAATTGGGGGCGTTGCTATGACCCTTGCGCTAGAACCCGTGTTATCGGCATAATAAAATCTTCCATTTATGATTGCCGAAGACGTATCGGAGGTTGTAGAAGCAGTTGTGTCGTTAAACCTCTGTCCTCTATCATTGATAAAACCGGCTTTCCACGATCCATACGCGTATGTATAACCGATGCACGGCATTGGCCCGCCAGTTCGTGAGTCCAGTAGTGGTTGGTCGGATGCGCCAAAACAAATTGAGCCTCTAACTTCGGCACCCGCCTGAGCCACTGTTCTTGAATGAGGATGCCCCGTAGTATGCTCAAGCCAACCCCCAGTCGCACCAGAACCATTGATGGCGTTATGTGGGCTGAAGATTGTAAAACCGTCCTCGTGGCCGACGCCAATCCAGCCCATCCAAGCGCCAATGCAATATGGATCGGCTGCACCAGAGATCGTTAGGGTAGCCAAAGGCGTTTGGCTGGTCAAAGTTGTAGAGGTTAAGTCCCAGATTTTTACGGTGCTATCAGACCCAGCGTCATGCAAACTTGCTGCCATAAGACTTGCTGTTGCGGCTGGGGTACGACCCGACCAGTCTACGGGGTCCAACGCAGGACCAAAAATTACCAAGTCAATTATTTCCGCATCAGCAACGAGGACACCTGACACCGCCGCCTCAGACACACCAAAACCAGTGGCCGTGCCATTGTTCGTAATGGTCGCACCGCTGTTAACATCAAGGGTTGAGCCGGACAATACATTGAATGTGTTGGCCGTCATGGTGAAGTCTTCAGCGCCAGCGATATCGAACCGGATGGTATCGTCGTCGTCGCCGCCTTCTTCTACCCGTATTCCGGTATCGGCATCCTGGTCCAATAGTTTTGTAGAGGATACAGCCGTGCGAACAATAGCTCCGGAGCCGCCTCCATCCGCATATATCCAGGCCGTTTCGCCATTTTCGACAGTGGCGTTTGCGCCAGTCCCTTGCGTAAAGATCGCATTACGATTGGCTGATAAATTGTTATATACCAGATACGCCTTGTCCTGATCGTTTGGCGAAATCGTGATCGTGTTATCACTACCAAGATCGCCGTCATCTCCAAGCACCAGCACACGATACATACCATCAGTCAGCGTCCCGTCCGTGGTCGTAAGGGTTGTGGTTGATCCGGTTAATGTCAAAGCACCGACGCCGCTGATGGCACGGTCAATGATATCCATATTGGTATTGACGGTGCCGCCCCATGTACCGGACTGATCTCCGGTATCCATTTTTTCAATACCCTGATTTGATGTATATGTACTTGCCATATTGCCCTCTTTTTATGCTCACGCAGCTACGTCAATTTCCACCCAGTTTGGAACCTGACCATCATTAACAAGGAACCAGTCAATGTCTCCGACAGCCGTTGTTGCTGCAATTCCAGTAACTTCCTGTCCAAACGCAATCTCAACCGAACCAACACCTCCCGTAGCAGCAATGCCTGTAACGGGAGCGCCTTCACCTATAACTACAGTACCCACCCCCGTGGTTCCTGCAATTCCTGTAACATCAACACCAATCCCTATAACTACACTGCCAACACCGCCGGTTGCCGCAAGGCCAGTTACAGAATAAATCGACGCAGCGGTAACAGAACCAACACCTCCAGTGGCGGCGATCCCAGTAACGGATACGGGTCCAGCCAAACCCCATGGCCCATCACCATATCCTACGCGACCCCAACCGCTGATAGAGGACATTCTAAACTACCTTATGCAATCCGGATGATCGCGTCCGTTGCACTTGCGGTCGGGAATTGAACCGAGAAAGTGCCAGCAGAAACGGTCTTGTCACCGCCAAAATCCAGAACGATGATTGCCGGATTAGTCAAAGAGATCGAAGTCGTATTCGGCGCAGTGTTGTAAATCAAAGCGCCCCGCGCTGTAAACGAAGCAGTCGCCCATGTCGCATCTGCAAAATCCACATAAGCAGTGGTGCCGCTTGTGGTCGGGTCCACCTTTGTCAGGGCCAAACCCCCCGCAGTATATGCAGTTCCCGCCGTATTGGTAATTTCATTTGTAGAAGCATACGCCGTGGTTGTTGCGCTCAGAGTTGCCGAGCTTGTGTACATCGCTATCTTCATCGCATCTCCCGAAGATAGATCAAAGTCATGCGCTCCCAACAAAAGTTCTTTCTTGAAGGTGGTCGCCATTGCTTGGGTAATTGCCATCTTTAATAACTCCTAAGTAGTTCTGCCAGTTCCGAATAACCGCCCCTAACGGCCAGTTGAACACAGGTTTCCCTCTCTTCTTGCATTGCCTTTAAGACATACGCATGAACTAAATTTTCCAATCGTGCGCGGAAAACCACAGCCTGCTCCTTTATCTCCGGTGCCGCACTCTCGCTAACTTGCACAATTTTATTACAACAAAGTGTCGTTATTTGCTCTGCCGACAAGCCTCCATTTACACTGGTAACAACAGTCGCAGAACCAATGCCCCCCTCTGCCGTAAACATCAAGATGGCCTGTAAACAGGATTGCCATTTCTATAGCCATCCCGCCTATCGCTATATTCCCCAAGCACCTTCGCCTGTGTAAGGGCTTCCTGATAGCGGCCTAGATACATCTGCATAACGTCCTGCTCACCTTTCATAAATGTGTAAGCCTCCACCAAACAACCGTACAGCAACGCTTGCGGTATGTTATCTCCTAGCCAAGTGTTTGAATTAGTTGAAGAAATTCCAAGCGGCCTGTACTTGTAGTGAAGCTCCATGGTGTATGTTGTATCAGGCACGGGAGAAAGAATGAACGTAGCGTCATCAAAATGTGCGTAATGTTCCGGCTGGCCCTCCGTGTCCGTATCCGGATTGGCCTCCCGCATGAAAGAAACATCCTTCGGCAACAAATACGAATAGACATTCCCGCTGCTAATAACAGCCAGAGAATGAGATGCTAAAAAATCAGATGGCTTGCCCAGATAAGAGTTCGATGCTGTCGTCGTACCGGTGGAATTTTTCCGGAAATAGGGAAGATCAACATCAAACAGAATGCGAAGCTCCGCCTGATTGATGAACTCATCTATCTGATTGTCAAAGGTCGTCTCGTTGTTTTCCGTATAATCCTTGATAGCCTGCACAAGCGAAGTATAATTCATGGCAATCCCCGCTAACTTACCAAAACCGTAACAGTGCCAACTTCACCAGTTGCCTGCATACTGGTCTGCGTGGAAAACCCGTACAGAGCCGAGAGGCCATTGTTGTCACCAACCGGTGCCCAGTTCCATGCAATCCTTCTCTGCTCCCTAACATTCGTATCGGTTCGGGTGAACGGAAGGCTCTGCGGATCATTGATAGGAAACTCACCAAGAAAATTCTGGGGCTGCTCTTCATCAAGCATTGACCGAGAAACTCTTAATCCGGAATCCTTACCATCCACAAACTGTGGATAGAGGTCCTTCAGCTTGTAGGTAAGTCCGCTTCGGTCACAAATCCCAAGGGCGTATTTCCCAACCACTCTATTGCTCATATCACAACCACCCATACCCGCCAGGAACAAGCTGTATGGACGCCTTTATCCGGTCCTCATCAGCAGCCCAGCCAAACTGTTCGTCATATACCGCCTTTAATAGCTGGGTTCGCTGCGCAGTTTCAGGCCTTTTCATGGAAACATAATAGGCCAGACCTGCGGTAAGAGCCGGAAGCCAGCGATCCGGAGCGTCATAGGTATTGGTTCCGGCTGTCCCCGCATCCTGTATGCGCCTGATACGCCAGAAAACAAGCGTATAAGTTTGCGCATCATCGGGCACCGGCCACAATGTATATTGAGGACTTGTCGTCCTCTGAATGTAAATCTGTAAAGGCTTGCCTTCTTGCAGCTTGTTCGGCAACTGGGCGTAACTCATCGGAGAGATTCGCGTCACCGACGTATCGGCCTGATTATTGGTTTCTCCCACATCCGTGCGAATCATCTGGTCCAGAAAATCAATTGTCGCTGGTGGGAAATCGTAAGTCGCCGTACCGGCAGTGATGCTCTGCGTACCTTCCTCTATTGTCCAGAGGTTCAAGCCACGATTGATCCACTCAATAGACATCAGGTCGAGGCTGCGCCTCGCCGTCTTCAGGTCATAACCGCTGCGCATCTCCAGACCGGCACGCTCATAGGCCTCCTCACAGATATCAACGATATCCAGAGTAAAGTCACTGGTGCCAGAAGTTGCCATCTAGGCGTACCTTTTCTTCGTCTTTGTCTTTTTCTTTTTGCTCTTAACCTTCTGGCCGGTTTTCTTGGCGTACCTAGCGGCAGCTTTCTCCGGCCCCTTGCCGTAACCGAACACTTTTTTATTCGGACCCTTACCAACAGTTGGCATCACGTTCTCCTTCTGGCAGCTTTCCTGCCCTCTGACATGGCAATAGCCACAGCCTGCTTAGGGTTCGTTACCTTCGGACCCTTCTTGCTGCCGCTGCGCAACTTGCCTTTCTTGTACTCCGACATGACCTTACGCACTTTGCGCTTCCCCTTGGGGTTCTTTACTCCCTTGCGGGGCTGTGCCCTGGAGGCCGCCATTAACCTAGAGACCTGCCTTGGCAGCAAGAACCCTATCTACCTTCTCCTCAAGGCGGTCGAACCTTTCCAGAATCCTATCAAGGCTCACTTCAACTTCCGGCTTGGTAGCATAGGTCTTGGCAACCTCTTCCCTAGTGTTGGAAATCTGCTGCCGGATATCAACAATCGATTGAGACATACCGCGCACCCACCAAAAAAACGAACCGACCGCACCGGTCAGAACAATATTCCAAATCAAAGCCGACTGCTCTGGCATACGCAAACCCTTCAACAAGAATTTATCGGTCAATCGTAATACTTAACCGCCCGAATCATTATCTCGTATGCGTCTCCGCTTGCCTCAGTCCCTAGCGTTGATAAAAGAACATCCCCAGTGGGGTTTGTTCCGTACATTTTCAGGCCGCCCACGGTACTGAAGTCCTGATACGTCCAGCCGACGCCCAAGTTCAGGGCGACAACGTCCGTGTCTGCATCATACCAAAGCTGGACACCGTCAAATCCATAGACCTGCCCCCAGATTTCTTGAATGCGAACCTCATTGCACGCATTACCGCGTGCATCTGTAGCAAGAGCGGAAACGTCGATCTTCGTGACCTTTGCCTCGCCTGTGCTATCGGAAAGATTGGTAAGCTGGACGACCAGTTGTCGCTCACCATCTTGAATTGTGGTTGTGCTTACCGCATCAGCCATGAGAATCTCCTATAAAGAAAGAGGGGGGCAAAAGGCCCCCCGCCTTCATTTAGAACTAGCCTTAACCTTCCCCACTAAAACAAGCGCCTTGTAAGCAGCGCTCCCTTCAGGAGGAAGCTCTTCCTTTTTAGAAGGCTTTTTAGCCGAAGCAGAAGAATCTTTTTTAGGAGCAGCCATAGATCACCTCTATACCTGATCGCTATACTGGACCATGCCATCAGTCTGCCGCTGGGCTGCTGTGAAGAGATAATCACAATCAACCTTGTTGGCAGTGGCTTCGCCAGCAACCGCTGCAACCCATGTCGTAAGCTGCGAAGTGGGAATGTTATCAGTGGTCGTGACCTTGAGAACGCGGTCAACATAGAACTCGACCTTGCCCGTTCCGGTTACCACGAAACCCAGACGGCGATCACCAGAGATGGTGCCCCCAGAAACGGAGCCATCCTCCAAATCAATGCCCGTATCCGTAGAGGTTTCAGTGCCACCGCTATCACAGACGGCCTTAATAGAGGCATCGCCGTCCGTTACGAGGAAGCCAATCTGGTTGTTTGTTGCAAACGGAACGCCTGTTGCCAGAGTACCATTCTCACAAAGACCGACAAAGACATCCATCTGATCCGCATCAGTCGATACAATGCGTGTTTCAAAGAACAGCTTCTTGCTGGCCTCCGCCTGCCATATCTCGTTACCTTGCAGGGATGCGCCGGTATTATCCGAACCTGTCCCAGCAATCTCATACCAACCGCCAACAGCATCAGCGAGAATAGCTCCCGTGCCGCTGGTAAGCTGTGAGTAAGTCCAGTCATTCGTGCCATCAACGGCAATGCCGGTGAAGTCATCAAACTGCACAACATAATCAGGGTTCAATTGCAGCGGAAGGTTCTTAAACCAAGTGCCGCTGGCTACGGTGCGGCCCTCACCGCTGTACATCATCGGGCCGGTAAAACGTGTCGTTCCCATGGAACTACCTCCTTACGAAAGGATTTGCCCTAGAGTCTTCGTAAGCGTCCGCTGGGCCGGTCGCTAGGGCTGATTGCTCCCAGAGGGGGGAGGGGCACACCGCACCCCTCCCGATAACATTAAGCGCCAGGAGAACCGAAGATTCCCAGCGGATCACTAACGCCAAACGAATAACGCTCGCGAGCTTTATAGCGAACATTACCCGTGTTGAAGTCGCCATCCATAGACGTGGTCATGGGCGCACGTTCAAAGTGCTTCATGCCATTCGGTACGTCTGTGATGATGAACCAAGCATTCGTGTCGGTCAGGTAATGGTTAACCTTATAACCTTCAGGAATGGTGCCATTGTTCTTGATGGCATTGATGTCGTTATCCGCCGTAGATGGACGCAACTCACTGTCCAGAATACGGCTTGCCACAAACATCAAGTCCGGTGGAACAACAATCCGACGCGGACGTGCCGCAATCAGAAGGCCCCTTTGGTCCGTCCATTTGGCGATCTGAATGACAGCAGACTCCAGAGAAGTCTCATTCAGGTCAGTGGCTGTTGACGGGGTATTGGAATTGGTCCCGCCGGAAGCCAGTGGATGCGCGGTATTGAAAAGCGTCACACCGTCGCCAGACTGATAGCTGCCGCCAGATTGCCCATTGTTGAGCGGGAAGGCTGCCTTGGTCTGCTTGGTGTAAGCCATCGCACGGGCGAGTGCCTTGGTGTAACGGGCACTAAGGCTGTCATAGAGATTATCCTCCATGGCTTCCTCGGTGATCGCAAATCCCATTGCAATCGTTTCGTGGTTATACCTCGCGGTGAAAGTTTCCTGCGCATTATCATACGAAATAGCTGAACCCTCGTCTTTGACGGGGGCGGCATCGAAACCAGCCAGCGCGACCTCTTCTTCAAAAGATCGATCCGAAGATTCCGTTTCGTAGATTTCGTCTGCTTCGTCTTCGTACTTTGCGTACTCCAAACCAAACAGAGCGTTAATCCCAGGCAGGAGTTCTTTAAGCATTTGCGCTCTTGAAATAGCCATAGCTTAATTACTCCTATATACCGGTTGAATCTTGCAACTGATGCGCAGCGCAAGAATCGCCCGTGGCATCGCCAGGGCCGTTGAACTTACAAAGAACATCCGTGTAAGTATCGCCAACCGTGGAGTTCGGACCCTCGACAAAGCCAAGAATCTTTACTGGCAAGGTTTTTGTGGCAGCAATAGTGTTACCATCAATAGCGTTTTTGGATGTTCCAATTGAAGTTGATCCAGCAGTTTGAACCACTGCAACATTATTCCCAAGACCGGTTTGGGCAATTGCCTCATCACCTTGGGCCTGGAAAACAATATTCGGATCATCAACCACATAGGCCTTAATATCGGTAGCCGAAGTGCTGGCAGGCCAGTACTGGGCATATGTAGGTTGATTGGTGCCAGGATCAGTATAACTGCACCCGACAAAAATCCCCAACGGAGTTAACGTCGTCGTACCGGTGTCTTTCTCGACAGTACCGGCAGCTACGATCTTGACGACATCCCCGTAAAAGATACTGGTTCCATAACTGTTGGTAACCTTGTATTGCCGTGTGGCACCAGAAAAAGTGCCTGCGCCAAGAACACCAACAGGACGGAAACCATAAGGGGCTGCTGTTGTAGCCATTTAGGTATCCTCCTTCAAAGGACAGGGTTAAAGCACAGCGGAAAACCTAAAGGGGTTTGCCGCCACCGAAAGAAACCCGTGTAGTCGATTCATTAAGTTTCGGCATACGCGGATCATCCTCTCGCATGAAATTGCGATTAACCGATTCGTTCTGCTGATGAGCCAACTTGGCATAGTATTCAGAGCGAAGATTGTAATTTTCCTCACTCGTCTTACACAAGAGAAGACCTCCCACTTCGATGTTCCCGACATAATCACTGCCTCTATCAGAGGCCATCATCATCTCCGGATGATCCTCCGCTCTCACAGGCTCCCAGCCTTCACGGAATCTCTTGGACGCATTTACGTTGTCCTGATTTCCCATGATGGAAGTTCTGATCCAGCGGAAAACCCAGCCATCCTGCGGAGCAGGATCAGGCAATACTTGAGGGGGTTCCCAAGACTTCGTTCTTTCATCAGTTTCACGAGATTCAGTTTCTCGCGGTGTGCGCTCGTCTGCCGCTATGTCAGCCATTGACTGTCTCCTTCACAACCTGTGCCGCATATTGTTCCGGCGTTATCCCAAGTTTGCTGGCGAGGCGAACCTGAGAGGAAGATAACTCCACTTTGCTCGGCTTCTTGCCACCGCGACCTGCGGGGGCGACCACCGGAGTCTTTCGAGAAGTCGGAGTCCCACTTCCAGGGGATGTTTCCTTCTCAAAATGATCTGGGAACTTTGTTCTAAGCTCCTTGTCTACTGTCTGATAATACTCGTCATGGACGCGGGGATCGTACCCCTTCCTGATAAGTTGTTCGTGTACACCCATGGCAAATCCTGTCAATTGCTCATACCCAGGACTTTGGAACCAAGAGTTTTTCTTGAGCCAAGCCACCGCTTTTGGATCGGGCGGCGGAACGTGCTGTTGTTGCTGCCCTTGAGGGGGAAGCTCCTGGCCTACAGGCTGCTCATTGTACCCATCCGGCACAGCCACATTGTAATGGGAGCGCTCGGCATGAAGGCGGGAAACCTCTGACTGTGCATCAGCAATAGCATCAGCATCACCAGTCTCGTATGCCTCCTTGAACCTAGATTTCGCAGCATCAAGTTCCACGTCATTCTTGGCAGAAACCTGATCGTACAACAGCCTTCGGCTGTTTGATAACTGGTCCTTGAGTGCCTTGTTTTCGCTCTGCACATTCTGTGCAAAACGAACAGCCTCAGTATTCTCTCTCTCCGCCGACTCCTTTGCTCGGCGCTGATTGTGATATTCATAACGCAGCGTATCCATACGCGACTTAACACGCTCGGACATACCAGGAATGTCTTCCTCCAGATTGTCCGCAACTTCCCCACGCGGAGGCCGGTTACGGTCCTCTTCCGGAGTGTCGTCTATCACCGAAACCTCTACGTCAGGGACATCCTCTGACAAGATATTGACGGGATCGGTAAAATTATTGGACTTCTCTTCCTCAAAAAGATCGGGTTCTTGAAGTTGTTCTTGTGCTTCCGGTTCGGCGCTCATGCTCTTATCACCCCTCTCGGATCACGGACAACGGCCTGCGGCACATCATCGGTAATAAGCCTGTACTTCTCGCCTTTAATTTCCAAGCGGGTTCCTGAATACGACCGCATGACAATAAAATCACCCTTCTCACAGTAGGCCCCACTGGGGAACTTCCGCTGTGGCGTTTCCACATAACAGTCTGGGCCAAGCGCCACGACTAGCGCCGTGATGCTGGCGGTTTCTTCACGCTCCCGCACATCATCGGTAATGTAAATACCGCCATCCGTCTTTTCATCCTGCTTAGGCAACATCACCAGAATATGATAAGAGCAGGGTTCCGGTAACTGACTGGCTACCTTCTTCTCTTTCTCCTCACTGAGCTTAACAACCTTTTTCTCGGACACTAGTTTCTCCTTGCGTTTTTGCTTTGAAGCGGGGGGTAACGCTCCCCCTGCGCATTTGTTAGCCAAGTGGCAGGCAGTGACGATCTGCCCAGATGTTTCACATGAAACATCGTTTAACCATCCGATCCGTCTTCAGCCTTTCTTTGTTTTTCCATCAAGTCCAGTATTTCTCTTTCAGCAACCGCAAGGCCCTCTATCACTCCGACCATCTTCTGATACTCATCAAATGACGAGGCCCCTCCCATTGCAAGATCGTCCGCTTTTTCATTCATCAAATTCCGCAATGTCTTTCGATAAGCCGAAAATAAAGATTGATCAAGCAATATTAACCCTTCCCATTTCTTTTCACATCATCATCCAGAAGCGCTTTTGCCACTTCCGTAGAGAGCCGCGCCCTCTCCAGAACCGCTTTTTCCTCTGCTTCGGACACCTTCATGGCCGCTTCTTCCTGGGCTTTTGCTACCTGAACGCCCAGTCTGACACCTTCAAGCTCGGCATTCTGCGCCATCTTGTCGCGCTCAAGCTCCTGAGAAGAACGCTCCTTCTCGGCATTGAACATGATCCTCGCCTTGTCAGTCTCGGCCTTCCTCTGAATATCAGCCATACGAAGCTGAAGCTCTTGCTGCTGCAACTGGAACATCGGGTCTTGCGCCTGCTCTTGCGCCTGCTGCTGCTGGGCTTCGGCAACGTCCTTGTTAAACAGCCTCTCAGCCGCTTCCGCCACAAGGCGCGATAGCTTGACTTCAACGTCTTCAGGCAGCGGCTCGTTTGGCGGAGGCAGTTCCACCCCAAGCTGCTTCTCGATTTCCTTGCGGTACATAAAGCCAAGATGCTCCTGCACATGAGCAGACATCGCAGCAGAAATTGTTCCGGCCATTGGGCTTTGAGACACAAGCTGCTGTATCTTCGGGTCCTGTATGGCAGCCATATGCACCTGAATATGAGCTTCCTGATCTTGATGAATGAAGGCCTTCAACGGCTTGCTGTTCAAGACATCCATGTTCTCGCTGACCGGATCGCGTGGCACCATCTCCTCACTGAGAGGAATAATCTTTTCGGCATCCTGAATGCCCAGAACATCCAGCATCTGACGGTGCAACTCCGGAAGGTCGTACATCTGCGGTGCAGACTGGGACAACTGGAGAGCGGCCTGATACTGCATGATACGCTGGCTCATGGTGGCAGCATTAGGATCGGATACCGGAATGACATCCACTCTGCCATCAAAGTCGTCGCTCTTTATGGCCTCCTTGTCATCGGCCTTGTATTCATATTCGTCTTCCGCGTAGTCGCGGACGATACCTGCAATCAGGATAAACTCCTTGCGCATGGCATCGTGGAGCCTTGCCTGAATGGCTGACATGACTTTCATTGACCGCTCAATGAGAGCTAGGGTGGTGCCCACGGGGGCATCCTGTTTCATATCCGCCAGCTTCAGATCGGTGATCGAAGCGAAACGTCTGCCTTCCTCGACAATTTCTCCTAGCAGTGCATGAAGAACACTGCTCGGTTCCTTGTACGGGAGGAAGGTTATGTTGTCCCTTATGGCCCCGCCAGGAACATCAACGTCCCTGAACTCTCCAGGCATGATCGGGGAATCATCCCCCTTGATACGCAGTCCTCTTGACTTCAGGCCGCCTGGAAGGTTCGCCAGGGTTCCGGCATCGACAAGCTGCCTGAGAAGAGATGTTGCCGATTTGGCAATGCCGCCAATCAGGTGGATCAAACCAAACCCATAGAAGCCCAGTCCTGGCATATACTGGTAATGCACAAAATGCAGCCGCTTCATGCGCAGCGGATCGTCTTCATACCAGTTACGCCGTATAGAAAGAACCGAACTGCTTCCCTTCACGAAAGTAACGACATAGGGAAGGGCAATGCCCGTCTCTTCGCCGTCATCGTCAGTATCCTCATAGCCCTCAAGGTCCAGATCAACGTGCATTTCCAGCAAGACATAACGGTCGTCATGCTCATAGGTTGGATTTTCTCCATCAAGCTGGTCGTATTTCTCTTGAATCTCTGAATAATCCGGCGCATTCGGTGACAATTCAATGTCTCGGTACAGACCAGCGACCTGCAACTTGCGGACATCGTTATGACCTTTCCGCATCATGTGGGTATAACGGGAGGCTGTCAGGAGATCGGACGCTCCATAAGAAACAACAAAATCCTCTGCCGGTATGAAGTGGGAGCAAACCCGCCCCATGTTGGGGTCATAGTAAATCTTCTTGAATGACGATCCGGCCAAGGGCAGCGAGAACAGCATCTGTTCCGTTTCCGGCCTGAACTCCGTCATCTTCTCGGTCAGCAGATAGTTCATGTGCTGCTGGATACGCAGCGCCTGCTCTTCCTTCTGATCGGTTATCTCACCAACAATCTTGGTTTTCACAGGACCCGACGCAGGAAACAACTCCATGATCGCCTGTGACTGAAACCTGACCACGGCTTCCGTCAGGATCGGATGATAAACTCCGCAAGCTCCAGGCCACGGCGTTGTCCTGTCGTCTGTCTTCAGACCAAGAAGATCAAGCCCTCTGGTGTAGGCCCGTGCCCAATCGGCGCGGGAATTGCGGTCTCCTTCAAACTCTCCGTTCAACTGGGAGGCCAGCCGCTGCAATACGGTGTCCTCCATATGCTCGGCTAAATTGGAATCGAAGCCGTCATCGTCTGAGACTTCCCCAGAATCGGGATCAAAATCAATGACAATGCCGCCATCGTCCGTGGAGATAGCCACAGCATCCGGATTGACAACAGCAACCTCAACCGCAGACGCACCAGTGTCCGCGTCAAGACCCCGAAGCTCTTCTTCCGTAACGGTACTTTCGGAACGTGTCGGAGCTTGGGCAATGCTCTTGTCTATTGCCATTAACTAGACCTTCTTAATTGTGGACACCCACTCGGCGGGAGGCTTCTGCGCCGTGTCCGTGATCTGGTCCGCGTAGGCATAGAACTTGGTGCCCTTGGTTGCAGCGCCGGTTCCCTTGATCGGTATCTGTTTGCGGGGAACCTGCTCTCCAATGGTGCGGCCTATCAATCTTGGCTTGTGCATCTCTGTCTCCTAGTAATATTCCGCCTTCTGGTAGGGCAGTTCCTGATCTTCATAATCAGAAGCAACCCTGATGAAACCACCCTGCCGGAAACGCAGCAACGCCTGAGTGCTGCTATCGACAAGATCATCGTGATCGCCAACCGGAAAGGCCGCGAACTCCTCAATAACTTCTTCCGCCCACTGCTTGTTCGGCGTCCAGACAATGCCGGAAGCAAACAGATCGCTGACCGCATTTACCCTTGCGATCTTGTCGTTACCCCTTGAGGGGGTGAAGTCGCTCACGGGAATGCCCATTTGCCGCAACTCAAAGATCAAGGGCGACCCAGCCGCCTTTGCCTCAACGATACAGGCATCCGGTTCCCAGTGGTTATAGGTTCTCTGGGCCACCTTCTTCAGTTCAGGAAACTCCATCCTGTCCTTGAAGGCATCCAGAAGAATAATGTTGGCGGCTTCTCTACCGTCATCGTCTGGCTGGTAGAAAACGCCCCATGTTGTACAGGCCGAATAGTCAGACCGTTGGGTCTTCAAAAAGGCAGTGTCCCA
>Ga0208919_1001127_pt1 | contig 15872 bp, 21 predicted proteins | sample 4_EtaG_FD_184076 | JGI IMG/M metagenome (GOLD analysis project Ga0208919, IMG submission 184076) | Marine viral communities from the Subarctic Pacific Ocean - 4_ETSP_OMZ_AT15127 metaG (SPAdes) (version 3) | ecosystem: Environmental > Aquatic > Marine > Oceanic | place: Pacific Ocean | collected...
AAAGCGTTTCTTGCTCGCGTTGTGCATTGCTATTGCTTTTTTTCTGTTGTTCATCATTTCCTTAACTCCTTATATATATATTATCGCACATGGTCGTGACACGTTAGGTCACTCGCTCAACATTTTCTCAAAATAATATTACTTTTATTCTGAATACCCCGCCGGTAGGGGGTGAGCTAAATCGCGGCGGCCCCGATTTTTGCCTGCCCCCCAGTGGGGTGGTTAGTCCCAATAGTCAGGATCGTCAAAGACCATAAACAGATCATTCGGCAAGTCCATGACAGGTTCGCCTTCCCACATTTCCTCTTCCCATTCAGCCTGCGCCGCATACAGCTCAGAGGCGTAGAGTTCACAATGACCGTCATCGCTTTCTACCTCTTCCCACTCGTACCCCTCTTCGTCTTCGATGAGCCTCTCATACATCTCAATCTCCTCAGCGGTATATGTGCGGTTCTCTGCCGCTTCCATAGCAATACGATGTTGCTCTTCAATTGAAACAGCTTCATTAACACGGGCACAGTCACGAAGTTCGGCGTTGAAAAGTTTGTCGCTCATAGTGAGACTCCTGAAAAAGTTGTTGTTTGTTATGTCTTAAGTATACTATATATATCGGCAAATGTCAAGGGCAAACTTAACTTTATTTGTATTTATTTAGCAAATAGTTTCTGTCGTTGCTTCTTGCTGTTATACTGATACAGTTCATTGTATCGCCACGATTTAACTTCTTATGTGATGAAGCGATAGCGTAACGCTTGCCGTGTCTACATTCCATCAAGTATCTATGGCTAACGTGGTCGTATCGTAATTCTTTTTTAACTGTGAAACCGGCCATCTTATTTTCCTTTGTTGTTAACTTGTCTCTTATGCTTCCCATTATAATATATATCGGCAGATTTGTCAATAGCTCTTGAGCTTTTTTTTAGAATAATTCAATCTTTTTTTAGACCTCTTATTGAGACTTAATCTCAATAGCATTTTCGCGGCGGGCCCGATTTTGTGCACCTCTCTACAGGTAGGCGCTAGGGGATTAGTTGGGGCAATACTTACCCCTTTGCTGCGTACCCTATACAGGCAGCTACTAGGGGATTGGATAGGGCAAGACTACACGCATTCCATCTTGTACTCATGCTCTGCCTGCTCATAGTCAGTACAGTTAAACACTGGTATACCATCAACGATTACCTCGTATACCTCACAATGTTTATTGTGTACAAGCTCAACCAATCGCCCTTGATTGTCTGCCTCTGATTTGTATATAACAAAGTCCATTATGTTTATCCTTTAGTTAAGTGATGCGCCATTGTTATAGTGTTAGGCTTCACTCAGGAATAGCAACACGCTACCCATCTACTCACTACCGTGTTGCTCACAGTAGCGTTGCTTAGCATCACCGTAAGCCTTGCGACTTTCCGCAAAGGCTGGTACTGCCCAGTACTTATACTGGTTATTCCAAACGATCTCAACATCTCCATTAGCTTCAATGAAACTATTCTTATTGAAGTCGTTAGTAAACAATCGGTGAGCATCGCTATTAGGAAGCTCTACTGATGGTGACGCTGGAAAGCGTTTTGGTTGTAAGTCTGAAACTCTCATTGTGTATTCCCTTTCGTTGGAATGTTGTTTGTTTGTTATGCTCTTATTATATTATATATATCGGCATTTGTCAAGGGGTATCTTTAACTATTTATGTAAGAAACTAAAATACTTTTCTTAGCCCAAAGCTTTTCTAGTTCACGCTCAACTATATCAGTGTTGTGTTTGCCCAACTCATTAACGTGTTGTTCAATCTTCTTTTCGATCCGTCGATCAGTCTTGAACAGTTCTAGTTTAGCTTGGCTCTTGCTTGTTACTTTAGTAATCTTCATGTTGTGTTCCTTTCGAGAACTTTGTTTAATTGTTATACTAGTAGTATATACTAAGTATCGGTATTTGTCAATAGCAATCTTAACTATTTATAATATTTTGTAAGGTTTTTTTTCTGTCCCATAATCGTTGCAGATCATTGACTAAGCAATTCTTATTGTACTGTCCTAGTTCGTTTGCATGTGCTACAACAGTTTTAGTAATGTTATAGTTTACGATGAACAGTTCAAGTTTAGCTTCGTTGTGTGTCATGTTGTTTCCTTTGTTCGTTGTTTGTTATGTCTCTATTATATACTATCGGCTAGAAATGTCAATAGCCTTTAGTCTTTTTTTAAGAAATAATATTAATTAATTCTGATATATAAAAGTAAACAGCATAGGTAATGATTATCACTAATGAAGTCTTGCCGATTGTGTCTATGATTTTGTCAAACATGTTTCAACCTTTCTTAATTGTTATATACTAAGTATATCATATATATCGTCAAAAGTCAATAGCAATCTTTAATAATTCTCAGAAAAAGCCAAAATACTTTTAGGGGGTAGTTTTATCTTCGACCATGCTTAATGAGACTGTGTCTCAATAACGCGACGGGGTTCATACGCAATCCGACTCACACCAAAGCAATGTATTACCCAATCCTCTCCCCTTACGCCCCAAATAGTTTCGATTAGCGACTTTGTTGTGTTTTTTAGCGTCCAGAAGTGTATAATTAGACAGTTAGATTACTCAAACAAACAATTGGATTAATGATATGAATAAAAAAACCCCTAAATCCGTAGATGCTGAATTGACATGCAAAGCAACAGCTGCTCTTGAGCAAGAAGTTGCAGAAGAACTCGAAACAGAGGATAAATCTCTGGCTGAGCTGCTAGATCAGAAAGATGCAGATGAAGAACAAGAATAAATACCATAAAGGTGCTCAGGAGTGCGGCAGAGCCCGTTCTGCACGAGACACCACTATGATACTCGAAGGTTTCGGTTGCTTACCGGAATTATCGAAGACAAGACAGTGGGAACGTGAAGGAACTCGGTTCGTGGACGTGATTGGCGATGGATATAGGTGTTTTTACCTAATTGAAGAGCTTGATGGACAACGAGTGCTCAATTTTGAGACTGGAATAGGACTTTTTGAGATAAATGGTGACCAACATCTCTTACACAGACAAATTTCCATGACAGAAGGGGTAGGAATCACAAAACAGGTCAGAAGAACGCTTCCTGAGCAGCCACCTCAGAAATTTGACCCCGAAGACGATGGTATTTTCAGAATTACCTCTATTCAACCGAGCACCACCCTAGAATTCTACGCCGCCCCCAATACTATCCTAGCATCAAGTGACTCATATACAGTCTCGCCGGTAGAAATCGAAGAGAATGCTCTTTTGGGAAGAAAAGACGACATTATTCAGTCGATTGACAAAGAAGAGTTCAAGGAAATGATGAAAGAGGCTATTATTGAATCTTTTAACGAAAGTCAGAAGCAGCACGACATAAAAACTCGCCGTATTAACTTAACACGCAAAAACGCTGTTATATCTACGCCAGTAGTACGTCTCGCACCAGATAACTACAACAACAAGGAAAAACCTCCCGCACAACAGGGTATGATCATCTACAACACAGACAAAAAGTGTTTAGAATTTTTTAATGGAGACAAATGGATAAGGATAGCCGAGGAAGACTAATATGCACATACCTTCTAATATGACACCGCAGAATGTTGTTAGCCAGATAGAGATTGTCGTTAACAGAATCGCCCCCAAGTATACATTCTACGGATACGACATGAATGACATGAAACAAGAGGCATTTATCATCTGCATGGAAGCACTTCCTCGTTACGATGAAAAAAGACCACTAGAAAACTTCTTATCTGTCCACTTATCTAATCGCCTCAAGAACTTTGTACGAGATAACCACTTCACTAGTAATGAAGAACAAAAAGCTAAGGTTATGAAACCCGGACAACTCGCTAATGAAGAATATATACTAGATGACGACAAAGAGGAATACGTAGAGTCCGTAGACTATAAAGAGATAACAAGGGTATTAGACATTAAATTACCCGCTGAGTACAGATCAGATTATCTTAAAATAGTCAATGATGTATATGTACCTAAAAAACGTAAAGAAGAAGTCCTATTTATTATAGAACATATATTAGAGGAACACGGACATGAAGAAGGGTAGACTATCTAACGCTGAGGCCCGCTATATTACACAGAACGCTGATTCAATGCCAGTAGAAGACATTGCAGCAAATCTGGATCGTCATCCTAACAGTATACAAACTTTTATTAAAAAGAAATTAAAGAAGGGGCTTTCGTTCTTAGAGCAGGCCGCCTACGAGGTAGTAGACCGTCCATACTGGATCGAGTTGGAGCAGCAGTTCACAGCAGATGAGTTGACCCTCTTTAAGTATCACTGGGGTAGAATCATTAGTCAGTTTAAGGATGATGTGTTTCCAACAGAAGAGTTGCAGGTTGTCGATGTGATTAAACTCGAATTGTTAATGAACAGGTGCCTGAAGTCAAATAAAGAAAACATAGATCAGATTACGGCGTTTGAGGGGCTGGTAGCCACGGAGAAGGCCACAGATCCCGATCAGCAGGATAGAGACTACATTATAAACCTAGAGCGTCAAATCGCCTCTCTGCGCGCCGCACAGGAATCACTCAATAGAGACTACCGCGACTTGCAAACAAAGAAGTCGGCCATGCTCAAGGAAATGAAGGGTACGAGAGAGCAGAGAATCAAGCGTCTAGAGGATTCAAAGCAGACTTTTACTGGATGGGTTGCACATTTGATGCAAAACCCGCATCTTACCGAACAATACGGTAATGAAATGGAAAAAATGCGATTGGCTATGGAACAAGAGAAGAATAGGCTTCGTGCCTTTCATAAATACGAGGACGGGTTGGTAGACCAGCCCTTTTTGACACCTGACACCGTTGAGGATTGATATGAAGACTTTAAGTCCAACAAAAGCTAGAATAAAAAAGATAAAGGCCGTGATTGAGAGGTTCTATCCGCATGGAGGAGCAGATGACTGCGTTAGAATATTGAAACAAATTGGATACGACGTTTCGTATCAAACAATTATGGGATATGCCTCGAAGATGGGCGTCAGTAGGCTGCGTAAGAACGAAAGGCTTATTGGTGAGAGATGTCTTATAGGAAAGACTCCTGCAGAGGTTGTTGCCGTAGTAGACAAAGTAACAATAGAGATAAAGCTGTTTCCTGAGAACCACGACCCTTTACTCGCCAGAATAGCCGCTAACAACTGGGGTAAGCTGGGCAGGGTTCACTCTAAACGCATTGACTGGCTGCATAACGGAGACTTTCTTTGCTTCAGATGTAACAAAGTGAGAGATGAGTCACGAAGGAGACAAAGCAATACTACTTGTTCAGTCTGTAAGTCTTGCTACAACAAGCAGCGAAATGATTATAGAAAAAACAATGAGCACGCCTTTAAGCGCGCCAATGCGCAAACTTATTTGAATCATGTAGTTAACGGCAAGCTGTTGGCAAAGCGCGGCAGTGTAGCATACAAGCTGCTTGGGGCGACAAGAGAAGAACTAAGAAGTCACATAGAGAATCAATTTGAAGATGGTTGGAACTGGGAGAACAAGGGCGATGTATGGGAAATAGATCATATACGTCCATATTCTTCTTTTGATTTGACAGATGACAAGCAGTACAGAGAGTGCTGCAACTATAAGAACATACGACCACTTTCGGTCAAAGAGAATAGGACTAGAGTAAAAAGGACTAAGAAACTATGAAAGCAATTGTTTTTGGCGTAACAGGGCAGGATGGAAGCCATCTGGCGGAACTACTTCTGATGAAACGATACGATGTGATTGGAGTAGCTAGAAGAAGCAGTGTAGACACGACGGAGAGAATACGGCATCTTGTTGGAAGACCCGGATTCGATCTGGTACACGGAGACATTACAGATGTAAGTAGTGTCTTGGGTATCATTCGAGATAACGATGATGTAGATGAAGTCTATAATCTAGCAGCACAATCGCATGTAGGAGTCTCTTTTAAGCAACCCGGACTCACATGGGATATTACGGGCAAGGGCTGTTTCAATATCTTACAGTCCATAGTAGATCTTGGTCTTTTCAAGTGTAAATTCTACCAAGCGTCATCAAGCGAAATGTTTGGCGACTCATATAGTGTCAGTAGAGACGGTAAGAAATACCAGAACGAGGAAACTAAATTCTTGCCACAGTCTCCATATGCTATAGCTAAATGCGCTGCTCACTACGCCGTAAGATTGTTCCGAGAAGCCTACGGCTTACATGCAAGTGCCGGAATATTATTTAATCATGAAGGGCCACGCCGTGGTGAAAATTTCGTGACTCGGAAAATCACTAAGTGGATTGGGGGGTTTTCAAAATGGTGTCGAAATCTCCATTTAGATTTGGCTACATATGTTCCATCGCCGGATCATTCATCTATTTCTTTCACGGAAGATGATATAGTCCTTAACAAAATGATGGCGGATGCTATAGTGACGCCGAAATACCCTAAGTTAAGACTGGGGAATTTGGAAGCTTTTAGAGATTGGGGCTACGCCGGAGATTACGTAGAAGCCATGTGGATGATGCTACAGCAAGAGAGACCAGATGACTATGTTATTTGCACAGGTGAAACACATACAATTAGAGAATTTTTAGACCAAGCTTTTGCAGGTATTGGGATTTCCGACTGGGAAAAATATGTCGTGATAGATCCTAAGTTTTACAGACCTGCAGAAGTGGACTATTTACGTGGCGATTCATCAAAGGCAAATAGAAAATTAGGTTGGGAGCCAAAACACTCCTTTAAAGATTTAGTAACGCTGATGATGGAACACGACCTATATGAAGATATTTAAAGTAGAGATGGATCTTAGCTTGGTTATCGCTAGATTGAAGAAGTATAGGATATACGAATATAATTCGGCACACCCTATAGTCTTTGTCGAAGCGAATGACCCAGACGAAGCTTGTTTTAAAGCAAGTCACGGTTTATTTAAAATGATATTAGACCAAGACAGCAGCAGCAAGGCTAGGCTTCTATGTAAAGAAATAAAGAACGAGATTTTGATAACAAAGGTTTCTTGCAAATGAGAAGGAACTACGACGATCCAGTTTATAAAGACTGGCGTAAAAAAGTTTATAGCCGGGATAAGTTTAAATGCCAGATGCCAGACTGTGGCTCTAAGTATAGACTACAAGCCCACCATATAAAAAAATGGTCTAGTGCGGCCATATTGAGATACGATGTTGACAACGGCATTACTTTATGCCGGAAGTGCCATGAAGAGATCACTGGTCACGAGCACCTGTACGAATCGTTATTTCATCAAATAGTGCATAAAAATGACTAATTACAAGAACGCTCCAAAATTTACAGTTATCAAAGATACTAGAGAACAAGAAGGCTATTTCTTCAAAGAGTATGACAAGTGTGCTGGCATGGTAGAAAGAAAGCTAGACACTGGAGACTACTCTATTGAGGGAATGGAAGAGAAGATATGTATTGAGAGAAAAGGCTGCGTGGAGGAGCTAGCTCAAAATCTAGGGAAAAAGAAACATGCGTTTATGAATGAAATAGAGCGTATGAAATCTTTTCCACATAAGTTTATGGTGTTAGAGTTTAGCCTTGAAGACTTAGTTGACTTTCCAGAAAATAGCAGAATACCAGAATCGCAAAAAAAGACTTTGAGAATAACTGGTAAATATATGTTAAAATGTTTAATGGAGTTTCAGCTGAGAGATAATATACATGTGGTATTTTGCGGAAACAAATACAACGCTTTCTTAACTGTCAGCAGTATTTTTAAACGTGTTAATGAGATGTACGCTAATGACTGAAAATATTGAATCAATACATGGTCAAAATATAGACCTTAAGCAGCGAGAGATATATCTACACGGTCACTATGGCCCGTTTGAAGATGATCCCGGCGTAGAGTACCGCATGGCTACTACGTTTATCAAAAACCTTAGACATTTGGACTCTATTAAAAATGAACCAATACTTATTCATATGCACAGCCTTGGTGGAAACTGGGGTGATGGAATGGCTATATACGATGCTATTAAACTCGCCAGATCCCACGTAACCATCGTAGTGTACGGTCAGGCAGAGTCAATGAGCAGTATAATCCTGCAAGCTGCAGACACAAGAATAATGATGCCAAACTCCTACTTCATGTCTCACTATGGAAGTAGCTCAAATTACGGCAATTATCTAGACACCCAGAGCTGGTCAAAGTTCGAGACCACTATACTAGATTCGATGTTAGACATATATGTCACGAACTGTATAAAGGGCAAGTTCTTCAAAGAAAGATACGAGGAGCCCACAGAGGCCAAGGTTAAGACGTTCATAAAGAAAAAGCTAAAGGATGGGGATTGGTATCTCAGCAGCAACGAGGCTGTATATTACGGTTTCGCAGACGGGGTTCTGTCAACAAGGAAGTATAGAGGGTTAGCGAGTTTAAAATGACAAAAGAGTTAAAAACTATAGACGACGCTTGGTTGGGTTTGGATATTGATGATAAAGATATTTTCAATCCCACGTCAATATTAAAAGTCTCAGATGAAGACTACCACCTAAGACTATCCTACCTGATGATGAGGCCGGAGTATTTTTCATTCCTTTGCAAGCATATACTAAATGTTCAGATCTTACCATCGCAAGCATTGATGCTTCATGAAATGTGGAGTAGAAAATTTCCGATGTTAATTGCTAGTCGTGGTTTCGGTAAATCATTTATGTTATCTCTATACTCACTGCTTAGAGCCTTATTGCTGCCAAAGAGAAAAGTTGTGGTAGTAGGTGCTGCTTTTAGACAGTCTAAGGTCTTGTTTGAGTACATGGAAACCATATGGAGAAATGCTCCAATCCTAAGAGACATATGTAGTGACACTAGTGGGCCGAGAAGAGATGTCGATAGATGTGTTATGCGCATAAACGATAGCACAGTAACATGCTTACCTCTTGGTGACGGACAAAAGATTCGTGGTCAACGTGCTAACGATATTATATCTGACGAATTTGCTTCCATACCTAGAGATATCTTTGAGAATGTTGTCGCAGGTTTTGCCGCTGTTAGTGCAGATCCTATTGACAACGTTAAAAGACTTGCTGCGGAGAAAAGAGCTAAAGAGCTTGGCGTTCAAGTAGAAAAGAAAAAAGAAGAAACCATAGAGAATAAAGACAACCAAATTATTCTTTCAGGTACGGCTTATTACGATTTCAACCACTTTGCAACTTACTGGAAGAAGTGGAAGACTATCATAAAGAGCAAAGGAATTGAATCGAGGCTCAGAGAAGTTTTTGGTGGAGAGGATGTCCCTAAAGACTTTGACTGGACTCAGTACTCTATTATCCGCATCCCTTACGAGCTCTTGCCAGAGGGCTTTATGGACGCTGCTCAGGTGGCTAGATCTAAAGCTACAGTCCATGCCGGTATTTATCAAATGGAGTTTGGTGCGTGCTTCACAAGGGACAGTCAGGGCTTTTTCAAGAGGTCGCTGATAGAGTCTTGCGTTGTTTCTAACGACAATGTATTGAAAAACTCTAAAGGAGACGAAATACATTTTGAAGCTAGCCTTATTGGAGATCCTAATAAAAGATATATCTTTGGAGTTGACCCTGCGTCTGAAGTTGATAATTTTAGTATAGTTGTCATAGAGGTGAATCCAGACCATAGAAGAATTGTTCATTGCTGGACTACTACAAGATCTGAGCATAAAGAAAAGGTCAAAAGAGGATATTCTACTGAGACAGACTTCTATTCCTATTGCGCTAGGAAGATCAGAGACCTCATGAGGCTGTTCCCATGCATTCACATAGCTATGGACGCTCAGGGCGGCGGTATAGCCGTTATGGAGTCCTTACACGACAGGGATAAGATACAAGAGGGCGAACTAGCCATATGGCCAACCATAGATGACGACAAGCCAAAGGACACAGATGATGAGCGTGGACTGCATATATTAGAAATGTGTCAGTTCGCAAAGTATGACTGGCTTGCTGAGGCTAATCATGGACTTAGAAAGGATTTCGAGGACAAGGTTTTATTGTTCCCATTCTTTGACTCTATAAGCCTTGGATTGTCCAATGCTGATGATGGATTGAAGGGTAGGCACTTTGATACTTTAGAAGAGTGTGTTATGGATATAGAAGAGCTCAAGGATGAGTTGTCAATGATTCAGATTACTCAAACCGCTACAGGCAGGGATAGATGGGATACTCCAGAAGTCGTTGTAGGCACGGGAAAGAAGAGTAAGATGAGGAAAGACCGTTATTCAGCATTAATCATGGCTAACATGGCTGGTAGAGTTCTGCAGAGAACTCCAACCCCTCAAGCCTACAGCTTCTACGGAGGCTTTGCCACCGCTGGTGAAGACTATAAGGCCAAGAAAAGAGAAGACTTTTACAGTGGGCCAAATTGGTTTACTGAAAACATGGGTGACATTTATTAGTCATCCGTGTATAATTTCTATAATCCATTCCAATTACATTCCAATTAACTGATAGGCGATGATATGACAGACAATAATATGGTAACTTGGCACGACGACGCAAGCAAATCTATCGCCATGGATGCATTTTCTGATAATGTTAATTCTTATGACGGCGTGACAAAAAGCGTTGGCTATCGAGCATACAGGAATTTTAAAGACATAGAGTCTAATCGTTCTGTACGTCCCGGATTTACATCAATGGATTACCATGCCTTTAGACCTGATGAGCAGGTTCCTAGAGAGCAGAAGCGCATGATTAAGATGTGCATGGATGCGTATTCTAAAGTGGGGATTATCAGAAATATTATTGATTTAATGGGCGACTTTGGTAGCCAAGGCATTAGCTTGGTACACCAGAATAAGAGTGCAGAAAAGTTCTTTAAGCAATGGTTTAGAAAATGTAATGGTAAAGAGAGATCTGAGCGATTCTTGAACACCCTATATAGGTGTGGAAACGTAGTAGTATACAGAAGTAATGCAAATGTTACGCCAGAACTTTCTAAGTATATGAAGTCAGTCGCAAATGACATCAAGGTAGAAATTCCAAATATGACTAGAAACGTTATACCTTGGAGATATAATTTTTTCAACCCTCTGAATGTAGATATGAAAGATGGAGAACTCAATCTGTTCATGGGCAAAAAGTCGTTCAACCTTTCCACCAACGTCTTTAACGATAAGTTTAAGAACGGAGATATTCCGCCAAACATTCTGGAAACACTACCCACAAAAGTGAAGCGGGCTATTCAAAGAGGCGAGAAAAAGATCCCACTAGACGAAGAAAGACTTCAGGTATTTCATTATAAAAAGGACGATTGGCAGTTGTGGGCAAATCCCATGATTTATGCAATCCTCGATGATATTATAATGCTGGAAAAAATGCGGCTTGCCGATCTTTCTGCACTAGATGGGGCAATATCAAATATCCGACTCTGGACTCTTGGTAATCTAGACCATAAGATCCTTCCAAACAGAGCCGCTATTAATAAACTGAGAGACATTCTTGCTAGTAATGTTGGTGGCGGAACTATGGAGCTTGTCTGGGGGCCAGAGCTAAGCTACACAGAGTCAAACAGTCAAGTCTATAAATTCTTAGGGTCTGAAAAATACCAATCTGTACTAAATAGTATTTACGCAGGTCTCGGTGTTCCTCCTACCCTTACTGGCATGGCTGGAAATGGAGGCGGCTTTACCAACAACTTTATAAGTCTTAAAACCTTGGTAGAGAGACTTCAGTACGGTAGGAGTTTGTTGACTAAGTTCTGGCAACATGAAATAGAGCTTGTCAGAAAAGCTATGGGCTTTAGATATGCAGCAGAAATTCATTACGACCAGATGAGCCTAGCAGATGACGCTGCCGAGAAGAATCTTCTTTTACAGCTCGCAGATAGAGACATCATCAGTCATGAAACGGTATTGGAAAGATTCCACGAAGTACCGTCTGTTGAAAAGATCAGACTCAGAAGGGAATATAAAGAAAGAGAGACTGACAAAGCACCTGATAAGGCTAGTCCATTCCATAATGCTAATCATAAGAAAGAGATGGAAAAAATAGAAAAGCAAGCCGACCTTAATGAAAAGAAGGAGGAGCAATCGCCACAAGCTCCCAATAAGAAAGAGGCGCCAAAGGATAATGGTAGACCTCCTTTCAAGTTGGACGAAGGGCCAAGAAAGCAGCGTGTTGAGACGCCAAAATCTGCTCCGGGATTGGCAGAGACTATAATCTGGGCACAGTCCACATTCGATACTGTGTCAGAGGTAATTACAGATGCCTACTTAAAGATGAACAATAAGAAAAATCTTAGGCAGGTAACAAAAGCAGAAGTTGCTTCTATGGAAAAAATCAAGCTAGATGTTCTCACTAATCTAGAACCTTTACAACAGGTAAGCGTGGAGATAATTCACGACAAACTATCTGCTGGAGCTCTATCTCCAAAAGAGTTTTGTCAGTGCTTGGCTGCTAAAAATATTGATACCTCATCAATGAACATAGATGTCTACAGACGAAGCGCCATCGGATGCTACGTTGAATATGTTTGTAAATAGGGCTCATTGGCACTAATTAAAAATTTTTGTGTATATTTATTTTAGAGGTAAGACATATGAAAATATACCAACAAGAAATCAATGACGGCTTAGGGGAGGTTATCAAAACCAACGCCTCTATAGCCTACTGCTCTGAAGCTAGCATAGTGCACTTACAACCGGAGGCTGATGTAAGCCCAAAGGTTGAAGCGCAGCTTGAAAAGCTTTTAGCAAAAAGTAACCCAGATCAGATAGATCTATACTATCTTGAGTCAGTGCTGGTTTCAACTGGATGGAATAAAAACGATGACGTTTTCCAATCAGAACCAACATGGGCCGCAAGAAACACGCCTGAAGATAAGCAATTTAACTTCATGCATGATGAGAATGACATTATAGGTCATATCACTGGTAGCTATATTTTGGACAAACAAGGAAATAGAGTCGAAGCAGACTCTCAGAAAGAACCGCAGGATTTTGACATTGTTAGTCAAGCTGTTATATATAATAGTTGGACTGATCCTGAAAACAGAGATCGAATGTCACAAATCATTGCGCAGATAGAGGAAGGGAAATGGTTCGTTTCTATGGAATGCCTGTTCGCAGGCTTTGACTATGCTCTGCTAGACCCCGAAGGAGCTGGTAAAGTTTTGGCAAGAGACGAAGATTCTGCATTTTTAACTAAACATCTCAGGTGTTACGGTGGAACTGGAGAATATGAGGGATATAAGGTTGGTAGAGCTTTGCGTAATATATCGTTTTCTGGAAAGGGCTTGGTTTCAAAACCTGCCAACCCAAGAAGTGTTATACTGAATTCGAGCAAAGCTTTTTACGTAAACGATAGCACTAATAAGTTTTCTATAGGAGATATTAGAATGTCTGATAATTTGTTAGAAAAGCAGGTCGCAGATCTTAGAGAAGAGCTCGCCACTGCTAAACAAGAGAATGAAGCTATTAAAGCAAAGATCGAAGAAGCAAAAGATAAAGAATTTGCATCAACGGTTGAAGCTTTTGAAGCTGATGTTCAATCAAAGGACGAAGCAATTGCAACACTTGAAGAGACTGTAAAGTCAACTCAAGCTAAGATTGCTGAGTTAGAAGATGCTTTGGCTACTTCGCAAGAAGAGTTGAGTGTCGCCATGAAAGATGTAGAAGAGATGAAAAAGAAAGAGAAGATGGAAAAGAGAAAAGCTGCTCTTGTAGAAGCTGGTGTCAGCGAAGAAGACGTAGACGAATCTCTTGCCACCTTTGAGTCTCTTGAAGACGAAGCTTTTGAAGCTATAATCGCTTTCATGGACAAAAAAGAGAAGAAAGAAAAGAAAGACAAGAAAGATGACGAAGCTGAAGGTCTCGGCAAAGGCCCTAAAAAGCCAACCGCTGGAGAAACTGAAGCTGAAGAATCGCAAGAAGCTGAAGAAGAAGCAGAAGCTGAAGTTTCTGAAGAACTCTTTGACGAAGTAGAAACTACTGAAGCTACACTTGTAGAAGCAGAAGAGTCTGACGAGTTAGAGACTACCAGAGCTAGCATTGCATCGTGGCTTTCTGAAAACGTTTTCACTAAATAAGTATAGGAGAATTTAGAAATGGCTCTTAAAGCAGATAGATACGAACTACAAACTGACATCAGCTTCTTCATGAATGCAGCTGTTGCTACTCGTGGTGGAGTTGTTGTTCACGATTCCGGTTCTTCGCCTTATACTAACACTGGGTCTGGTGCAGCAATGGATCAAGGCGTAGCGTTAGTTAAAGAAAAGGCGGCGGCCAACACCGACGTTCCTGTTGGGATTTTGCTTAACGACGTTGTTAACAAAGACCTAACAAGAACTCATTTAAATCAACATAAGGACGAAGTCCAGCTTGGAAGTAAGGTTACCATCTTGCGAAAAGGTTATGTTGTAACTAATAAGATTGACAGTGTTACTGTTGCTCCCGGTGATGTAGCATACGCTTCAGCATCAGCAGCTGGTAATATTACCAACGTATGCGCAGCTTCAGCTGTTGCTTCTGGTAATCTTCCTATTGGACGATTCCTAAGTCGCATCGACGAAGATGGATATGCTAAGGTAGAAGTTAATCTTCCTAACCATGGATCAAACGGTTAAACGCCCTTATTTAACAGGAGAATTTTAAAATGGCTTTTACAGATAGACCAAGCGATGAATTCATCGCTCTACTTAAAAACTCTGGGGATAGCGATATTAACGTTGCACAAGCTTCGCAACGTGAATTTGCAAAAGCCCTAGAGCTTCCACTCCGTAAGGGTGTCTTGGTTGGTAACGTTCTTGGCGACATATTTGAAACCATCAACGTAGAACCGGGTGCAACCACGGAATTTCCACTAGACCTTATCGCTCCGGGCTTGGAAGGTGAGCATGTAGCTTATACGAATCCCGGTCACGGTAGAATCCCAGAACGTAGCGTCGAAGGCGACTACGTAATGATCCCAACCTACAGCATCACTAGCTCAATCGACTACTTACTTCGATATGCTCGTGAAGCTCGCTGGGACATTGTAGCACGCGCTATGCAGGTTCTGGAAGCTGGTTTTGTCAAGAAGATGAACGACGACGGGTGGCACACATTGTTGGCCGCTGGCGTTGACCGCAATATCCTCGTGTACGATGCTGATGCTACTGCAGGTCAGTTTAGCAAGAGACTTGTTTCTCTGATGCAAACTGTTATGCGTCGTAACTCAGGCGGTAACGCTGCTTCCGTAGGTCGTGGTCGCTTGACTGACCTTTATGTCAGCCCAGAAGCTCTTGAAGATGTTCGCAACTGGGGATTAGACCAAGTTGATGAAGTGACTCGTAGAGAAATCTACACAGCCGCTGAAGGCGGAGCTCCAATCACTAGAATCTTTGGTGTTAATCTTCACGACATGGACGAACTTGGCGAAGGCCAAGAGTACCAAGACTTCTTCACTGGACAATTGTCTGGTGCAGTTCAGGGTTCTGACACTGAGCTTGTAGTTGGTTTAGACCAATCAAGCAATGACAGCTTTGTAATGCCTGTTAAGGCTCAGCTTGAAATCTGGGAAGATCCTACTCTTCACAGACAACAGCGAGCTGGTTACTACGGCTGGGCTGAAATTGGCTTTGGTGTTCTTGATAATAGACGAGTTATTTTAGGCTCATTCTAATCAGAATATCAACTAGGCTCATCAAGAGAGTCACCTCTTATAACTAGGGGTGGCTCTTTTTTTATGTGTATTATTACTATAGAACATTTTTCGTACAGGATCTAAAATAGGAGATTAAAATGGCCGCACTTTCAAATTATTTAGAATCAGGCCTTTTGCACCATATTTTTAAGGGTGAAATATTTAGCGCTCCTAGTGTTATAGCCATAGGGCTGAGCAGTGGCGTTGTAGTGAATGTGAATGGCGTTGCTACCCCTACTGGCACCTATGATGCTGCAACTGGGGGAACTTGCGGTGAGTTGAGCAC
>Ga0208919_1001128_pt1 | contig 15867 bp, 24 predicted proteins | sample 4_EtaG_FD_184076 | JGI IMG/M metagenome (GOLD analysis project Ga0208919, IMG submission 184076) | Marine viral communities from the Subarctic Pacific Ocean - 4_ETSP_OMZ_AT15127 metaG (SPAdes) (version 3) | ecosystem: Environmental > Aquatic > Marine > Oceanic | place: Pacific Ocean | collected...
CGCGTGAAGTTGCTATCGCTAGCGTCGACGATAGCAATGCTATCAGCAGCGACATCAACAGCAGCAGCACTTAACTCGAAGACGTCAAGGGCGAGAACGCCAGAGACAGCAGCAAGTCCGTCACCACCGATACCAGACACAAGGTCAGCAATGCTTTCTTTGCGAGAAACGTTACCGTCAGCATCCACGAAGGGGAAGCTATCGGCAGCAACGTTAATTGTTGCAGCAGTAAGCTCGTTGAAGTCGAGGGCCATAACACCAGAAGCAGCCGAGAGACCAACACCAGCAAGACCAGTAGCAGCATCATCGTTCAACATGGCATCGGTAACTTTAGTAGCACCGATTGAAAGAACACCTGCAGCCAATGTAGCGTCACCGCTCATTGAAACATATGCAAGGTCTGTACCATCAGATTGCAAGAATTGGTGTGCAGAACCAACGGCAAGCGCTGCAGGGTCAGCAGAAGAATCGCCGAAGATAATAGCACCACGATTCAGAGATGCCATCTTGGCAAGAGTAACACCGTTGTCTTTAAGACGAAGAGCATCAGAGTTGATCTCGATACCAGAATCGTCGACACCAACAGCCATTACGCCGCTAGAAGCAACAAGACCACTACCAGCAAGACCAGTAGCAACATCATCGTTCATCATAGCGTCGGTAAGACCGGCTGCTTTGACACGAATTGCATCACCATTGGTTTCGATAGAAGAGTCATCAACGTTGACGGAAAGGATACCCGAAGAGAATCCAAGGCCATCACCAGCAGCAGTTGCCATCAAGTTTGAAGCAAATACGCCAGCAGCGTAAGAAGAACTAATGGTTTGACCCATCGATGCACTAAAGTGTGCACGAACCTCAGTAGCGCTAGGACCAGTGTAAGTGAATACACCAGTGCCGTTGTTGTAGGCTAAAGAACCGTCACCACCAGCGTCTGTTACAGACACGTGTGCGCGGGCTTCAGCAGAGCTTGGACCCGTGTAGGTGAGAACACCAGTGCTAGCGTTGTAAGCCATAGAGCCGTCACCGCCTGCATCGGCTACACTGATAAGACCGCGAGCAGAACCCGAGAAAAGTGTCTCATCCATTGTGAATGCACCTGTGCTACCATTGTAAGCGATAAAACGATCAGCTTCCATGGAGAGAGCGCCGCGTGCACGTGCGTCGGTGTAGTAAAGGTTAGAACCTTCGGAAAGATCGCCAGTATCGAATTCGGTTAAGCTTTGAACTTTAGCAGTTATGATACCAGTTGCTTTACTGTACGAAGCACTGATTGAGGTTGTTGAAGACGCGCTTAAATGTAAGCGAGCTTCTGCAGCACTTGGTCCAGTGTAAGTGAATACACCAGTGCTGTTGTTGTAGGCTAAGGAGCCGTCACCGCCGGCGTCTGTTACGGACACGTGGGCACGGGCTTCTGCAGCCGATGGGCCGGTGTAAGTGATAACACCGGTGCTGTTGTTGTATGCTAGTGAGCCATCGCCACCAGCGTCTGTTACAGAGACGGATGCGCGAGCGCGAGCGTCAGTGTAGTAAAGGTTGGTGCCCTCAGCGATATCCGCTGTGTCGACATTAACCATAGCTGTTCCAGGGTTGATGATCTGACCGTCTAAGGTAGAACCAGAAACTGCTCGAAGAGCGGAGATAACTTGAGTACCACCGATTTTGAGGGCGCCGCCGGCACCTTCATCATCGAGAATATTAAGATCCCCTTCCTGTGTAAGGGCGCCGGACATGATCGCGGAGCCGAATTGAAATTTGTAAGCCATTTATAAAATCCTCCAATAAATGTTGTTACGAGGATCAGCCGTAGGTATACACAAATGTATATGCGTACAGCGAAACCCTCGGTAATAAGTAGTGCCCTAGGGCCGAAGAATTTTTATCCAATAAAGTATTTATCAGAGCCGTTACAATAAAGCTGAATCGATGCATAGGGTGACTCCAAAACAATCGAATTTTGATTGTCGATTGTTTGTGAACCATGTGCGGTAATTGTTATATTGTTTGAGTGAGCGGCTCCACCTTCGTCTTTTACAACGTAGGTCTGACCGTTGCCCATGAGGGCTGCGTCGGGCAATGTTAGGACTACTGGATTGCTGACTGTTCCGACTCCAACGTAGTAATCAGTTACCGAAACGGTGATGGAAGAATCCGTGTATCTTCTATTGAGAGTTAGCCCGCCACCAACCGACAAAACATCGTTCTGAAATGTTAAGTTTGAGGATCCAGTTAAGTCGGAGTCGGTTGGATCATGAAATTGAATTGAGTTTACCGGGCCCTCGGCGACAACATGATCTGCTTTCACATTTGTTAAGTTGCTTCCGTCTCCATAAAAAGTTGACGCCGATACAAATGTTGATGCAGACAAGGCGCCGGTGACAACCAGTGTCTTGTTCATCATTATTTTATGATCTGCAGAGCTAATCGAACAGTTGGGACCCAGGTGAACCGAACCAGTCCCAACAAAAACCTCAGCCCATCTTTGGGTCTCTGAGCCTAATGAGAATACGGCGCTTCCAGAGGGGATGATGGAGCCTGTGATGGTGAGACCAGTACTACTAGAGAGATTTATCGGCCCGTACAGTGTGGTGCCCGCTGAGACCGTTAAATCGCCTGTAACGTCCAGGGACGTACCATCAAACGTTAAGTTACTCTCGCAAGTTAGCGTGTTTGCGTCACCACCTACGTTTGTTACAAGCGAATTATTCGTAGCGTTTGAAACACGAGGAATATTAATGACTTCAGCAGCATCAGAAGTGCTTAAATTGCCAGAAAGGATGGTCGATTGGATCACATCCAGCCTAGGTCGAAGCTCTTGAGGCAAGAACACGGTGCCAGACATCTGATTGAATGCCATTATAAAACTCCTCTAAGTTTAATTAGAAGACGAACCAGTTAGTTCCGTTTGAATACAAACTAATTGCTGGCGATGAGCCAGTTAGTGTATAGAACGCAGCACTATCAAATGTATATGTATCATCTACAGAGCGAGTTATTATAATGGATGAGCCGCCGCGAGCAGCGAGTTCGTCTTTAATTACGAGTATGGCGCCAGCAGCGAAAGTCGCCGGGCTTGGTACAGTTATTCTTACAGGGTCGGTACCACCCGTGAATGGAGTGGCAACCCCTAGAATGTAATCAGAGGTTGACGCAGTTTGATGGCTTCCGCTAATCTGAAGGTAACCTCCACCAAAACCCTTAACAAAAGTTTGTTTACTGTAGGAGCTTGCTGAAAGGACCGGCGTTGTGCCGGACCAGATCTCTAAGCTACCGGTCCTAGAGTGGATATCGTCGATGGTGTTACCAAAGAACGTGGAACCCGTTGCGTCAATGATGGAGATGTCTTCATAATTAAAAACACTGGCGCTAAGAGTGCCAGTTATAACCATGTTGCCAGATAAAACTAGCGTTGAAGAGCCTACATGCTCACCATAAGATGCGGTATAGTATACCAATTGGCTGGAGCCAGTGGTGTGGCCACCACCGCCGCTAATAAATTGAAGTGATCCAGTCGGACCTGCGGCTGCGCCGTCTGCACCAACGTCACCACAATCAATATATGCCCAGCCAAAATTCGCCATGGGCCTAACCTACTCCTGCTGAACCTGACCAGTTAGGACCTGTTGCGGTGGCTGTGCGGATTGTTGCGATGGAGGTTAATCCAGCAACGACATCAACATTTGTGGAACCAGATATCCAAATAGATGACACCTTTAGCTCCAAAATACCGCTAGTAGCGTCATTAGACGTACTACCGAACGCTTCAGTAACCGAACCACTAACTGACTGCACTGTAAAGTAGTTATTCGAACCGGTCATTCCAGAAAGAGTAAAGGCAACTTTGCACTTGTTCCCTATATCATTGTTAATAACCTTGAACCAGCGTGTCACGTAGGGGAAAACCACCTCATATCCGCCAGGTCGGTGGCCATGTAGTGCGACAATACTGCCGCTGGCAAACGGCCGGCCACTTACTTGATAGGCGCCGACTGAATTTAATCCTTGTCCTGTCTCCCAACTTCCCATTACAAAAACTCCTTAAAAATTTGATTTACAATATAAATAGTCACTTATTTTTTCTATCGCGCCTTTGTTGTGCTCTAATACGTTTTTGTTCTTCACGATATTTAGCGCGTTGTGCTCTCTCTCTCTTCTCTCTTTTCTTTATTGAAGGTTTTTTATAGTGAGAGCGCTCTCTAACTTCTTCTACGATTCTTTCTTTTTTGGTTTTCTTTATAAACCTTCTGATCATTCTTTCAGCCGATTCTCTTGAGTGATTCGGCTTGATAATTACATTTGCTTTCTTCTTCATGTTGTTCCTATTTTATTGCCTGCCAAATCTGTGACGATGCGCCAAGAATTGAACTGATGTCTACTCCGGGATCCCTGGGGTCCCCAAGATCAACACTGCCAGCCTTTGATTCGCCGGCCGCGGCCGAGCTAAGCGGCTCTGTTCCTTCGAATAGATCGACGCCGTTGTATGCATCGCGGTTAACCGCATCCATCATCTTGCGTCGGTGTTCCTGTATCGCAATATTGCTCTTTTTAGTTTTCTTTTGACGTCTAGCGGGGGGAGTTTCAGCTTCTACAATTGTCTGTGGACCTACTCCCTTGACAACCTCGGATACAATATTAGACAAAAGGCCCTCTTCTAGAAGAACCTCATGAATACACTCTTTAACCAACGGTTTGATTACCTTCTTTAGGTCACTCTTGTTCATCTAAGACCTCATTCAATAAACGATTGATGCGATCGGCCTTTGTAAAAACCTGCGACACATCTAAGTCTTTTGCCTCTCTCATCATAAACGCGCCGGGCGTCGAAGGCTCCGAGACCATGTCAAAACATATTAACTGGAAATCATCTTCAACCATGGTTTGTCCAGACTGCTCGCTTACTGAGCCCATACCCCTGGAGGAGACTCCTACCGTAACCCCTCCGTTAACCAGTTCTTTGAGAATCTTGCCCGATGGGGTCTCAAGGATTTTCATTTTTCCCATAACCTTTTGGCCATCCATCCAGATCTCAGTGATCATGTGGGAGGCGTTCTTAAGGTTAATAACTGAATCATCTGGATGATCGAGTTCTCCAAGGGCGCGGTTTTCTTGTACAAGTTTTTGGTAGTTCTTAACTTCTCTGACCATTGTTTTGTGTGGATACACTCGACCATTACCATTCTGGGTTTCAGTCATTTGCATGATGCCAGATAAAATCATACCGCCATCTGCGACGTAACGCTTCTCTTCCTCGGTCAAAAGGTCCTGGCAAACGCCGCCTTCGCACAGTGCGTAATACTCTCTTAATAGCTTCTTACCCATAGTTAACTTCCCTTACAACAGTGTCTGACTGGTTGTAGCATCCACTTTGCTGTCCAAATGTTTGTGTTCATGTTTTATCCCCTCGTCTCCGAATACCATGTTTAATATATAAGATGTTCCAGATGAAACACCTCCCAATAAAAGGAGGTTAACAATAGAAACGTCAAAACTAAATAGTTCTGTAAATGGAGAAAGTAGCATTAAAAACCATCCTACATGAAACCCCATGCACATTGGACATTTAAAAAGTTCTCCAGCTTTTCCTTTCTGCGGCCTTATTCTGTTGAATAGTTTACCATACACAATGATTTGTGTTAAACCATATGCGCACAATATAAATGTTAGTAGTTCCATTTCTTCTCCGTTACGGCTCCTTCGGTTCCGGCGCCTATGACACCGAGGACTGACTCAAAGTCAGTCTTGCCGGTAGCTTTTAAAATTGTTGACAGCATGCCACCGTCATCAGGATCCATGCCGCCGGCACTCGTTAGCTTGAAGGCGATAAGACCCAAAGCCAACAGCGGTGGTGCCACCTTCATTATTTTTCGGGCGGCTTCAGTGTTCAATAAATTCTGGGCGCCAAGGTACCCCTGAGCCGAGAGCTTGAGAAAGTCGTCGGATAGCCCCTCCTCCACATCGGTAGGAGCGTCATCAGCCTCTTGTGCAAGTTCCTTGAGTGCATCAACCACCTGCAGCACTTCGGGATCGGCCGCTAGCGCATTTAAAACGGCTTGCAGCCTCTTTCTATCCTTAATACGCGCAACATCGTCTGCTAGCTCTTCTACCGCTGCAGGATCATCTTTAAGTTGTGTCAGAGTATCCTCTTCGAAAATGAGATAGCTGTCCCATCTTTCTAATATCAATTTCATGTCAGGCATCTTTGATCCTTAAACTGTGTACATGTAGCCAATCGAATAGGCACTTCTTACATGACCAGGGCGAATAGAGCCCTTCTCTACTTCCTGCGGAACTTCTCCAAGCTCAGTTGAATCTGCCTTATCTGGGTGCACCAACTCATCGTCGGCCATCGAGATGATTGCTTCCGTCTGTTCAAAGTATGGACGCTCTTCATCAATAAAGTTTGAGATGTTGATTAAAGCCATCTTAGCAGAACTGGCTTCTTCTAATGTCGATTGCTCTAGGGTACCCTCAATAGAACCGTAAAAAGCTCCAGCCTGGATACTCTCAGCAACAATGATGCCTTTTTTACGGAGATGTGCAAACAACCTATTCTGGGCGCCGTACACTAAATCAGTCATGGTATCCTTCGGAAAAACAACTACTTTATTTTTTGCTGGGGATAGCACAATGTCGATGTCGCCATGATCAAAGATCATAAGATCGCCGCTCATGGACTTACGAAGATCAAGCTCTAATCTTACTTTTTTTGCATTAGCTTCTTTGCCAATTTTAATTATTATTGCCATTGCCCAATTCCTTTGCTAGTTCTTGTGTCTTTAAAACAGTGAGCAATATGTTATCATTAATCTCTGTTTTAGCATATGTGTCAAGCTTCTCAACGATGAGGTCGGCCTTAGACTTCATGCCTTCATCTGTACCGAAGTCATCTCCCTTAGAGGCCTCGACTAGTACGGCTCTCAATCGGGCAATCTCTTCATTCAAGTAAGTCTTCAGTTCTACTGCGTTATCTGCAAACGAAGTGATGTAATGGGAAAGCAATTGTTTTTGTTCCTCAGAGAGAGCATTCGAGTATTTTTCATTAAACTTTTCCGTGAAGGCACTAAGGACCAGATTGTCCATGAATGTTTGCGGTGGCGCTGCATCTGTGGCCTTGCTCATATTCTCTACGATTGAGTTCTCCAGCATCACCCTGCTCTTTGGCGCTAGCTTTGTAGAGAAAATCTGATCAATCGTGGCTAGCGTTTTGTAATTTGGCACAAAGTTGTTGAATACTGTAGGCTCTAGTTCTTTGTTGATGTCATTGATGAGTTCTGTTTGCTGCTTAAAGAGTCCGTGTGGATCTATCAACCTTGAGGCTTGTTTTGCTTCTTCCAGAATCCTCTCGCTGAACTTTAGTGAAATATCTTGATTTTCATACAAGGCCTTATAGCACTCCAGGTGTCTGCTCAACTCGGTTCCCGACTTGAAGTGTGTTCTTACGATTTTAATTACTGCATCCTTTCTCTGCTCGTCTCCCTTTAAGATAGCAGCGGTTGCTTCTCTCATTAAGGTTTCGAAAACAAAGGCTGTGTTTCTCTTTTTGTTGTGTTTAATCTTCATTTTTTTGCTCCGTTAATGATTTATCTTTTTTGTCTAGAATTTCAACAAGTTGGCGAACCGACTGGTTTATTTCAAGAATTTGTTTTTCTTGGTTCCGGTCTTTCAAAGAATAAGTAGGTTCCTGTTCTTCATAAAAGCCTGTTCCCTGGGATGTTTCTACAACACCTCTACCTAGGGCACTCAGGGCATCGCGGCCCGGTAACGTGGTTCGTGGGGTAATCTCGGCGCCGCCCATACTCTTTAAATTGCGAGTACGTGCGCCTTGCGGTCGAGAGTCTGTCTTGGTGGGGGTGTATACTTTGCCCTTTGCTCCTGGCGTTATCCTAGGTTTCATTTTTTCGCCCGGGGTCAACCTTTTTGAGGGTCGGCTGCCTGGCGGAACGGCCAGAAGCGGAGAGTCGTCGGTCGCGGGAGCATCGTCGGGAGCGGCCGCATCTAAGCCGCCAACATCTGCTGCAGGTATTTCTTCTGCTCCTAGGTCTAACTCAGGCGAGTCGGCGCCGTCGAGGCCGCCGCTCAAGTCTCCACCCAGGCCGCCGCCCTCGGCGCCGGCTGCAGCAGCTTCTGCCACTTGTTGGAGCGCTGCGTCGTGTTTTCTATCATAGTACATCTCTCGTTGGTTACGAGTAAACTCTTCGTGAGACAGGCCGAAAATATTGTCAGCAACCCATCGGCGCGAGAAGTATCCCTCGGTAGCTGAGGCTGCAATATCAAACTTAGACTTCCAGTGCTCAATTTCCTGAAGTTCTGCGATCTTTGAAGGATTATTAAGGGACAACTTAAACGCTAATAAGTCGTCTCCGCGGAAACCCAAAGTATAAAGATGGATAATGCCAATCTTTTCTAGCTCTGATATTACAACCCTTTGCAGCCTTTGGATAGTTCTTGAAAAGCGGATATCCTTTTGTGCTAACGTGGTCTTATCTTCGGTGGCGCCTTCTCCCATTGTAAGATAGGATTGGGGCACCTTAAGGGCAGAAAATAACTTATCTCGAAGATATTTAACGTCGTCGATAGCCGTAATGTTAGAGGCACCAGCCAGTGTTTGAATATCTGTTGCTGAGCCAGCGCGTGTAGGGATAAAGTAATCTTCCTCGATTGACATTGGGTTATACCTTAAATCAACTCGACCCGTACTGGCATCAACTACTGAATTTCTTTTTAACTGAGTAACGATCTTCTGCATGTATTGCTCTACATCTTGTGGAGGCACAGCACCAACATCAATTTTGAACACACGACGTTCTGAGGAGCGTACGACGCGATAAGCCATCATGGCATCCTCCATCAACGTTAGCTGGCGCCAGATGCGTCGGGCGGGCTCTAAAATAGATGTTCCGTATGGGGCATACTTATCGTTGCCAAGCACGCGAAAGTGTGCAATCTGCCAGTTCTCGAAAGTGACTCCCGCAGAGTTCCATTGATATTGAAGATAGTTAGGGTTGGTAGTGTCCTGGCCCTCAAGTCTTTCGATTTCTGGTGACGGTAGCGCGATAACAGATTGAACACCGTATTTGTCGTCGATGTCTAGGTACAGGAAAAAGTCTCCGTACTTGCACATTGTACGTGACCAACCAAAAAGGTTGTATTGGACGTTCAAAATGTTCTCATAAAGAATTCCCAACACTGCTTTTATCTCTTCGTTGGCGCATTTGATGTTTAACATTGGGCGCAGGTCAGAATAAGTGGTCATCTCATCAGCATAAATATCAAGAGACGATGCAATCTCTGGCATGTACTCCATCTGGTCGAAGTCAATATAGCGCTCGGCGCGTTGTTGATTCTGAATAGCATTCGTTGAAATTTGATCTAACGGATTGTATAGAGATTTCTTAAACTGTTGGCCAGAGGCTGATTTAAATCTGCTAGAGAACTTATCCAGGTGCTGGCGCCGAATGCGGCGGCCGGACTGTGATCTATAATTAATTATAGGGCCCGAAAACAATCTAGTTAAAGATTTGAATAAGTCCGATTGTTGATTCTTGGGGTTGTGTGTAGGTTTGCTAGCCATTTATTTTCTCACTTTATAATCCATTGGTATTGTTTATATATTTTATCTGCTTCATTCATTTTATCAAAGATATTGTCTTTTTTGTATCCTTGTTGTCCATTTATTTGTGTGTTCATTGTAGTTTTGCTGGTTACTATGGCATTTACAAATGCTTTTTGATAGTTTAAATCTCTTGCACTTGATTGAATTGCCGTATCTCTAACCCAACAAGCGATTGCCAATGCCATGATCAGGTCATCATGGTATCCTTTCATTGCCTGGGGTCTACCATTCCTCCAAATAAACGTTTTCATTTCATTAATTGTGCGAGATGAATATATGGTAATTAGTTTATTTCTGATAAACTCTTCTAATTTCGCAATGATAAGTGGTCTTGTTTTCATCGAAGTGGTAAATCCGGGCACAGCGGAGTTAGTTACTTCGGCTTGGTGCTGTTCAATATATTCGTGTGTCGACTTAATTGAATGATATACATTTGGATATTCATATTCCATAAGTTTAGTTAACACAGAGTATCCAATATTATTGTTTTCTACTACCAACATGGCACTCCCAAACTCTCGGCCGATTTGGTTTAGCATCCCAGCATACATATCTAAAGAAGGTTTTCCTTGATATTCTCCAACTACCTCAAGAGTCTCTAGCTTGATAATTTGGAAGGTGGAATAGTCAGCGCCGTCGCCGCGGGCGACATCGGCGACCATTAGATAGTTGCACGTGGGATCAAAGTCTTCCCATATCCAAAAGTTTCTATCAAAGCCAGTCCTGTGTTTGGGCTCCCTCATTGTAGCGTGTAAATATTCCATGCATTCCGGATCAATAACAGTCTCGCCAGAGGTATTGAAGTTACATTCTAGCTCTTGAGCGATTTGTCGCTTGGACATATTTTTAGTTTCTTTCTTATACCACTCTGCATCTCTATCGGGGTGCACATCCCATGGCAAAGTTGTCAGGTTGAAGTTATTTGCGTCAGCGTCAGCGTCAGTACAGGTTTTATGAAACCAATTACCAACACCGTTCGGAGTAGACAGCGCGATGCATCGACCACCGGTTGATAGTGTGGGATACAAGCCAGTCCACAGTTCTTCTAGTCCCTCAATATGGGCTGCCTCATCGAGAACTAAGAGAGACAGTGCTTCAGAGCGGCCGGCGTCCCCAGAGGTAGAAGCTGCTTTAATCGACGAACCATTCGACAACTCGAAAGAAGTTCGGTTATCTACTGTAATGGTGGCAATCTTTAACCAGTCGGGGATATTCCGCATGATGTTCTTGACTTTCTTAACCAAGTTACCAGCAGTGGCAAACTTAGTTGCCATGACAAGGATTGCTTTGTCACGGTGAAAGAGCATCAGCCAAACAATGTAGCCGGCTGTAATCGTAGAGATTCCTAGCTGGCGCGCTTTTAGAATAACGTTAAAGCGGTAGTCATTAAAGTCTTTTAAAAGTGTATCTTGAAAATCGTATGTGTCAAAAAGAATTAACCCGTGCATCGGGTGAGATATACGGGCGTAGGTTTTAAGGAAATAAACCGGGTCTTTACCGCACCGCAGCATTTCTTTAACTTGTTGTTTCTTGTCTAACTTGAAACTCATACATCTTTCATAGCCGCCAATACTTCTTCACGATTAGCGAGATCTCCCTCGCCATCTAGTATTAAAACTTCTTCAATCCCATCTTTCCAAGCTTGGTCTACTATCTGCGCATCAGACATCTTGTTAAAGCCGTGAGGATCTAGTGCGTCATACATTTCGTCTTCGTCGCCCATATCGTGGTAATGACCTTCTTCTAATACTTTTCGAATAAGTTGCTTAATTTCTCTAAACCCAACGGTTGGGCGCCCTTCGGATCCGGGTGAATAAATAGACTCCGGCTCTTCTTCCGCAGGGCCCATCTCTATCCCCGGAATCTTCTCAAAAACTGCCTGAAATAAATCAGCCACCTCTTCTGGGGGCAAGCCTTGGATTAAATCCATAAGCTGATCTTCCAAGGGCGGCCCAGCGCGATCTTGGAAGCCGCTGTAATCACTCTCTGGTGCGTCGTCTGTTGGAATATCGTCTGGTGCGTCGGGCTGTGGAAAAGGCATCGTCTCGGCAGATCTATCGACGTGGGGATCATTAGCCGGAGCTTGTTTTCCGCGCTTGTAGCTGCCCGGGCCGTAATCTCGGTCTAGCCAGTCCGGCCTTGGGCCCTTCTTTTGGATCCAAGCCAGGAACTCTTCATATCTTTCTTGACTCATAGCCTCAAGCTGCATGCCCTCTTCTTTCATATATTCTTCAAGCACGATACGTTGAAGATTATTTTTAGAGATATTCATTTTTTAGGCGCTTCCTTGTCTTTCTTTCTGTCGTCATTGTCTGGGCGTTTTCCACCATCGCCATTCCATCCACCTTGGGACATGAAGTCTTGCCAGTATTCGGTCGGTGGCTTGTTGTCGCTGTTGTCGTCGTTCATCTCTTCAGACAAACCTCCGACCTTGAAGTGCTTTTTAGCGACAACCCAAGAACGGATTCTAGAAGTGCTCTCTACTCGCATATCGGTTTCGCCTTCGACCGTTAGAGTCACTGAATCTCCAGTAATTTTTTTGTATTCTTTCTTAAGGAAAGATGTGATATCAGATAACTTTTGCTCGATCTCGCTTTCGAATCCATTTGCGTGTACTTCTTTTAGCCTAACTTCCGACATGTAAGAAAGACACATCATGTTGCCATAAAATTTAACGTTAAATCCATCCAAGACTCTCTTGTCAAGGATCGGATCACCGTCTTCACGAGCGAGGCCGGCAGTGATTGGATCCCCACTTTCGTCAAGCGCTCCGTCGTATGCGTTTGCTGCGGCCTGCGACAGACCTTGTACTATTTCGTAAACTGTTGCCATTATTGTGGTGCTCCTTGTGCTGGTTTTTGTTTAATTGTTTTGTGTAATATTGCAATTACTCGGTTGAGAAGCGCACGGTGCGTCATTAGATCGACGCCTTCGGCTGCAGCCAAATCCGATATAAAAGTTTCGAACTGATCCACAATATTTCTTTCTTGTGAAGTATATTCTTTGTCTTGCTTGGTGCTTTTAATCCGGGCGCGGGCACCAGCTTGTCTTTGGGCAGTGGACATTGTACCTGTCTTAAGGCCGGTGTCGTCGTCTTCTGCTTCTTGGATAGACTCTCTTATGATGTCTTTAAGTATTTCTTTGTTTAACTTCATCTGGTCTCCATCCTTCTATCCACCTCTCTTCTCTCCCAAAAACATAAGTATCATAGCAAAGGCTACAGCATTTAAATTTAATGAGGCAGACGTCGTCCCTAGATTTCTTTGGAAAAGTTCCGCAGACAGGACAGCACTTTAGAGATTCTCTATTAAGTAGTTTTTTTGTAACCTTTATACCATTTATATCGATTTTCTCTTGCTGCTCTTCGTTTCTCTTTACCTTGTCATAGAACTCTTTCATTTGCTGGAGGTATACTTTTTCCCTATCTTCGTTCCAATTGGCGTTTGGGTTTTGGATTGCGTCGGTGCCATACTTTTCGCCAATGGCTTTTTCAATTGCGGCAATTTGATTGGGGTCTTTATCTTTCATTAATCACTTTATATGCGCCGTATGAAGCCGCAGTACCAATGAGGATCCCACCAGCAAAATACAGCCATTTGTGTCGCGGAGAAGTTTTTTTTAGCGACGTCGACAGGGCTTTAATTTCCATGTCTTTCTGTATTATAAACAAATCGTACTCATCTGTTAAGGCTTTATGCTCGATTCTCAGATCCTTTAATTTGAATTCGTATTCTTCTTTTTGAATTTTTAGTTGGTAGTCGGTTTTTATATCGCACGAATATTTGTATATATCAAAGTCTGCTAGCATTTTTGCCATGGCTTTCTCGTCGAAGATAACGCCAGCAAATGGAGCCGGTTGCCTATATTCTAATATCGAAAACTTAGCAGGCTCGGCTGCATTAGCTGATAAACTAAACGTTAGAAGAAGTTTAAGGAGCATATTGAATACCAAACCTTTTTTCTATATCTTTAACTAGTTGCTCTCTGTCTTGATTGAACTTGTTTCTATACTGGCCTTTCTTGTCTTCTCTCAACTGCTCTATCATATCAAGAGCATTTTCATAATCCTCTTCAATCGCGGCAATAGATTCCATGTGCTCTTCCATGAGTTTCTGTTTCGCACGGATCTCTTGCTTGTGAATTTCTTTTAATCCCTCAATCTGTGCCTTGTGCGAGTCCACTTGCGTCTCATATGCCTTTTGCATTAGTGCATAGTCGCGCTGGTTCTTCATCGCTATAACAGCAAAAAGCAATACGATCAGTATTGCCTTCCAATTCTTGAGTGCAAATTCTAGTATCTGTTTCTTAATCATTGTACCCCTTCAGTCTCGCAATGCCATCAATAATTGTTTGACCACCAATATAGATGGCCGATATGATTACCCAGTCATCACTGGTTACATGTCCCGTGAACGTGAGGGCTGTTGCGGTTACCCAAACCATTAGCTTTCTTGAAGTTAGCTTGGCCAACCAGCCATCTATGAAGGCTTGTGCTTTTGCCATCATCGGGTCCTCGCCGATATCATTCTAAAACTTTCCTTGCAGCTTTGCACGAAGAAAAGGGTTAGCATCTACAAAATCATTTATAGATGCTTTAATCTCTTCTTGGTTTCTAGAGCCGGTGTACCATTCTTCAAAAAGAACTATTGCGTTAGTACTCTCAAGCCAGTGCTGTTTGACTCCCACGTCGCGACATATCTCGGCAAACAAATCTCCGCAGGGTTCTTTCTCGACTTCGACTGGCGTTGGTGCACAGCAGTCGGTATCGAGTGGTTTAGAAAACCAAGATTTAAATGAATTCCATAAGCTCATTTATTTAATCCTTTTTACTCATTTTAAGTTCTTTGTATGCCATCATTAGTGCAGGAAGCACGACTGCCGGCGCCAGATTCATTGCGACTTGTTTAAAAGCCTCTACAGCTATCTGGATATTTTCGGGAGTAACGTTTTCGAGGCCTTCGTCCATAGTGGCATCAAGCTCTTCTTTAATAATCTGTTTAAGTTGTTGTTTGGTGATTTTCATTTTACTAATATCCCAATGATGTAACTCTATCGTCATTCTGAAATGCGGGATCTTCTAGTACGGCTGCAGCTTCTTGATTCACGCCGCCCTGATCTGAAGCTGCAAGAATTAAACGATACAAATCCGTTGCGGTATCGAGGCCGGCAGCTTGCAGGGCGCCGATCTGTGCCGTAGTGAGCATCGCGGCGTTGCGATCCCCATTATGGTGATCTTCGACCCAGCCCTCTGTTATATCTCTAAGTGTCGTCTCGTTTAAAAAATACCGAGGGTCAATTCTTTTTGTGTTTTTACGTATAGCCATTATATTATTCCTTTTATGTTGCTAATCCATTCATACTTAGTATTCTGCTCTCTTTCGTAGATATTGATAGAGATCTTCTTCGTCGCGGATTTTTGTTCCGTCGTCGTTGGTAACCTTCTCGTATTCGCCATCAAACTGAATGTAAAGATAATCATTGGCGTCGAAGGCCATTTCTCCGATACTTAATTCTGGATGTTTTTCTTTAAACGCTTCCAACGTCGTTGCAAAAAAATCTTCATGGGGGCCCATCGGTGCTGGTTGTGTATCTATCCCGTAGTCTTCTTCGTTTAAGTGCTTTCGCCAATTTTCAAATAGTTGTTTCATGTTGCTAATCCATCCATACTTCTTATATCAAGCCTTCGTCGCGCAATGTGTCTAAATCTCCCTGATCTAGTTGAGCGGTTATGGCAAAGGTTTGTCCGTTAGGCAAAACTAAATCAAGGGTCAAATTGCCGCTCATATTAATAACGACATCACCTTGGGCGCTTGCAACAAGTGAACCGCGGTGACGAGCCTTCCCAGACATGCCAAGTTCACTCAATTCTTTTTTAATAATCTCTTTAAGTTGTAATTTGCTGATTTTCATTTTGGATCTCCTATGTTGCTAATCCATTCATGCTTAGTATCGCAATCAATCCGGGCACATTCTTTCTGACATAAACGCCAGAGAAAAGTGTCTCGCATCGACCGCCGACATAAGCGATTGCCGACTCAATATTCTTGCTGACTTTTGGATCAGCCACCATCTCTTCTGACACAACTAGCACTAACGAGCCTGCAGCAGCCTTACCTTTAGGTGGAGGACATGCAGAACGATTCATGCAGTTATGAAGGATCACCGATCCAAGCTTTCCAGTATTAGGATCTTTTATCATGGTCGAACCAAGAAAGGCTCTGCCATTATTGCCCAGACATGTTTCCAGATCTTTA
>Ga0208919_1001130_pt1 | contig 15855 bp, 23 predicted proteins | sample 4_EtaG_FD_184076 | JGI IMG/M metagenome (GOLD analysis project Ga0208919, IMG submission 184076) | Marine viral communities from the Subarctic Pacific Ocean - 4_ETSP_OMZ_AT15127 metaG (SPAdes) (version 3) | ecosystem: Environmental > Aquatic > Marine > Oceanic | place: Pacific Ocean | collected...
ATTAATTATAGAAAAAATTAACTTACTAGCTATCAGATTGGAAGTGTAAAATGGTATACGATAATACAAACAAAGGAATTTTTACTGTAGAAAAACAAGGAAAAATAAGGAGAGTCAGATGAGTTCACCAGATTTAAAAAACGGAAGAATCCCGATTGCAATGGGTTTCAGCCATAGCGACCACATTCAAGCTGCCTGTTGGTTCAATATCACAGACGAAAATTTGAAAAATCAGTTGCTCCAACACTGGAAGGAAAATAATACAAGCCCATCCATTAGCCTAATACGCATCTTAGGCGGAAAAGAAGAAGGGTATCCGAAGGATAAGATTTCTACATTCCGTTTGTTTACTGAAGAATATAAAAAGGATACCAGTGATAGTGGAGAGGCAAAAGGAAAAGCACAGGTATCTACAGAAACAGAGAAGAAGCCAATACTAGACGATGAAATACCATTTTAAAGGAAATACCTATGCCGATAAAAGCAAAATCTGCCAAAGCAAAAGGTTCTAAACTAGAAAAAGAGATAGTAGATGACCTTAAAAAAGATTGTAAATGGGAAGCTAGGAAGCAACCAGGTAGTGGTATTTTTAGCGATTTCCCGCATGACTGCTTTGCTATATCTCCTACGGGGAGAAAATACATTTTTGAAGCAAAGAAACATAAGCATGGGTATAGAACGGGAGACAGGCAAAAAGGGCAAGCTGATTTCCTGGTCATACAAGCAGATAGGTCTACCAGTAAGGTATACATGGAGTGGGCTATGTTTAAAGAGTTATGTTTAGAGATTTATGAATTACACACAGAGTTAGAGAAAAGGAGAAAAAATGATTAAAACATATGCTGTTGTCCGAACTGTAGAGTATGAACACAAGCAGGTTTGGCATGTAAAGGCAGAGACAGAACATGAAGCTATACGGATAGCTACAGAACAAAATCAGAATACAAAATATGTATGCAATCTTATAACAGACGAAAAAAAAACTACCCCATATTCCGAAGAAATATCTGTGCAATACATAGGGGAAGCTAATAGAGAAAAAGAAGGGAAAAAACATGACACAAAGTGAAATGATATTAAACCATTTGCAGCAATGGGGGAAAATCAATCCTCTCCAAGCATTAAAAGATTATGGCTGTTTCCGTCTATCGGACAGAATTTTTAATCTAAGGAAAGAGGGGTATATTATAGTAACAGAACGCAAAAAAAACGGTGTAAAAGGAAATACGTTTGCTGAATATCATTACAAAGGCAATATTAACCAACCAAAGACACCTAAATGATAACTAGAGAATGGCTGCTTTCTTTATCCTATTCGGGCAAATATAAATGCCCTGAATGTAGCCATAAAAGACGCAATAAAGCAGATAGGTCTTTATCCGTTACGATACAACCAGATTCAGTCGTTTGCTACTGTCATCACTGCGGTAAAACACTTGGAGCAAATAAAGGGGGAAACTATGCACAATCTAACAGAGAACGTGATTCAATTCGCAAAGAAAAGAGGAATATCGAAAGAAACCCTGCACTCAATGCAGGTAGGAAGTGGCATCGCACAATTTGGTAATAGAAAACTGGAAAGCATTGTTTTTAATTACTATCGGGATGGGAAAAGAGTCAATTATAAAGCAAGGGCGATAGAAGAAAAAATCTTTACCCAAGAGGTAGGAGGAGAACAGCGTTTCTATAATCTTTCTAATGTTCTGCAATCCAATACGTTAGAAACGAACACTATTTGGATAGTCGAAGGAGAGATGGATGCACTGAGCCTTCTTCAGGCAGGGGTAGGATTAGGTAATATTCTTTCTGTTCCAGGTGGTGCAAACGCTACTCCTATAGAACACCCTGAAGAATCGAGAAAATATGAGTACGTGTTAGATGCGTTAGATCAGGGGTTGGATAAAGCGATGTGTTTTATCCTGCTCTTGGATTCAGACCAAGCAGGTCTTGCATTGCGACAGGACCTAGTGAGTATTTTAGGCTATGGGAAATGCAAATATTTTGACTTTCCAGAAGGAATAAAAGATGCCAACGAAGCCTTAATTGCTTGGGGAGAGGATACACGCTGGACTATCGAAGAAGGGTTACAAAATTTCCCTATCGAAGGAGTCTATAATTTAGACGAAATTCCTGAACCACCTGATATACAATTATATAATCCCTCTATTTTAGGATGGGAAGATAAATTCTTATTAGCAAAAGGCACAGTTTCCTGCTTTACGGGTTTCCCAGGAGCGGGAAAGACTTCCTTCGCCATACAATTATGGACTCATATTGCCAGAGATTATAATTGCACTGTCGGGATGTTTAGCGGGGAGACTAGGGTAAAGCCATATGTAGTCCGCAACATTCGCACTTTTTACCATAAGAAATTAGAATGGGAAATGACTGATGCAGAAAAAGAAGAGGCAGATACTTTTATTCGCAAGCATTTTATCTTTTTAAACCATCCGAATAATACACCTTCGTTTAATTTTATTTGTGAGCGAATACGAGACATGAAAGCACGATACGGCATATCTGCATTTTTGCTCGATCCCTGGAATAAACTAGAAACTCCTGAATTTTTTAAAATGTCGGAAACAGCTTGGATTGGAAAATGTTTAGACTATCTAACTTCTCTAGCTAAAATGCTGGACATTCATATTATGATTCTAGCCCACCCAGCAAAGCCTGATATGAAGTATGCGAATGCTCCTCCGACTGCATACTCTATTGCGGGTTCTGCCCACTGGAATAACAAACCAGACCATATTTTTTCTTTATGGAGAGAGAAATTTGAGAACGAAGATGATGGTTCACGCTGCACCGAAGCAATTTTTACAGTCTGCAAAACCAGATACGAGGAGTTAGGGTATCCGAGAGTATTAAAAATCCAGTTAAATCTGGAGAATGGCTGTTTTGAAGGCGAGAAGAAAGAAGTACCTGCTTGGCAGAACAGAAAGGATTTATCTTGAATTACCAAGTAATTATTAAACAGGAATGGAAAAGAAAACCGAGAAGAATTGATATTCTGAACCTGTTGTTTGATGAAATTCGAGATAAAAAATTAGAATATGAAATATTAAAAGAAACAAACTGGAAGGAAAATTTTACATGGAAAAAGAAATGATTTTAAAAACACTTTTAAAGAAAAAGAAAATTACTCTCAGGCAGATGGCAAGGGATTTAGGTATCTCGGAGTCGCATCTGTCTCGTATTGTAAGTAAAGAAAGAGGGATTAGTGTGCCTGTTATGAAAAAGATTAAAAAGAAATATAATATATCCTACGCAAAACTTATGGAGGAATGCCAATGAAGATGAAAGAAAAACTGTATTACTTTCCTTTTTATGCTGCCGATTGGCTGGCAGACTGCTCGAAGCTGACATTACAGGAGCGAGGTGCGTATATTACATTAATAGCTACGATGTACTTGCAGGAGGATTGTGCAATATATAAGCGTCATATTCCTAATATTCTAGGCATACAGAGTAAGGTTCGATGTGCAAAGATTATGGATAATATTTATCCATTACTAATTCTTTTAGAAAATGAAAGGGTAACACAAAAGAAAATACGTCAGGTGAAAATGGATGTAGAAGAAGCGGTAGAGAGAAAACGTGCTTCTGGCAGAGCAGGAGCTAAGAAACGCTATAGCAAGAGCAAAGTTACTTCCTTACAACCGATAGACAAATATTCCTCTGTTACTACGGAGGAAAAAGCAAGGAAAGTATTAAATCAGGGGTATGAATAATAAACTAACTGTTTTGGATTTATTCTCAGGAATAGGTGGATTTAGTTTAGGACTAGAATCTACAGGGTATTTTGAAACTGTTGCTTTTTGTGAAAAAGATGAATTTTGTAAAAAAGTTTTACAGAAGCATTGGTCTCAGTTAAAAATATATGATGATGTAAGGAGTTTACATGACACAAAAATACAAGCAGATGTCGTTACTGGAGGATTTCCTTGTCAAGCCTTTAGTCAAGCAGGATTACAAAAAGGCAGAACAGACGATAGATGGCTCTGGAATGAAATGTTTGATGTTATTAAGCAAGTCAGACCAAGATGGGTCATTGGGGAAAATGTGCAAGGCATTATTAATATCGAACAAGGCATGGCACTCCGACAGGTGCGAGATGACTTGGAAAGTGAAGGTTTCCAAGTCCAATGTTTTATTATTCCAGCTTCAGGTATCGGTGCTTGGCATCAACGAAAAAGAGTCTGGATTCTTGCCAACTCCGAACACAATGGACCACATAGACAGAAAAGGAATGAGACCATCAAGAGCAGCGACAAACAGAAAGACAGGGTATTTATCGGAGATGATAAAGATGTATCCGACACCAACAGCATCAGACATAGAAGGGGGAACAGCACCAGATGTTCAGATGAAGAATGGACATTTCTACCGAGAGAACAAGAAGGGGGAGAGATGGGGAGTGAAATTAAGAGATGCAGTAATGTACCCAACACCAGTATCAAGAGACCACAAGGACATAGGCTATCAACCAACATGGAAGAAAAGCAGAGACGAAAAGACTTCTCTGCCGATACAAGTATTAAAGAACAACAAACTTGGTGGCAAATTGAATCCAGAATTTGTGGAGTTCCTGATGGGGTATCCTATGGGGTGGACAGAGATAGAGCCAAAAGAATAAAGTCTTTAGGTAATTCTATTGTGCCACAGATAGTTAGACAATTAGGATTAGCAATTATAAAAGCAGAAGAAACATGACTGTTAATAGTTTGCAGGGAGGCAGCATTAGCGGATCACCGTATTAAAGATGACTGCCCTTTATTTACTACTGTAGAAAATAATCAGATAACAAAGAGGTCAAAATGAAACAATTAATAATAATAGACAACGCAATACACCCAGACCAAGCAGATTCTATTGAGATGGCAATGATAAAACCAGAAGCACAGCAATTATCGAAAGTAGCTTGGTATTTTGGAGATTATGTAGTTGAGCCTAAGTGTGAGGAAAAAGAAACTCCGAAAAAAAATCAGTATATGTTTGTGCATCAGTTCTTTGATTCTGAATTTGGTGTTGTAACTAACCAAGAAAACTGGAATCTTATTCAGCCACTTCGTGCTACATTACATGCAGGAAGCTATTTAAGAATAAAAGCTAATTTATATCCTGTATCGAATAAAGTGCATACGCATGGATTCCATATGGATTTGCCATATATGAATGTGATGAGTGCCATCTACTTTGTTAACTCCAATGATGGATATGCTTACTTTAAAGGCGATAAATTAATACAGGTGGAAAGCATTAAGAACAGATTAGTTATTTTTCCAAATGGATTACTACATTCTGGAACTACCTGCACAGATGCAAAAGGCAGGGCTGTAATTAACTTTAATTATGTATGTGATCCAAACCATGCCCATTATAAGCATTACAATACATAAAAAGGGTAAATAAACGCTCTTAGATCAACGGAGAGTGCAGGTAAAGAAAGTTCTAGTATGATTGTGTGTGGGGTATCTACGTTAATCTGTGCCTTCGTCATATTTACAGGTCATGTTTCTATCGCACATAAATCTCTCTCCTGTTGTAGCAACACAAGGATCAGCCATTCCAGGGCATTCGTAATAACATCTGAAGCCACCTGGTTTTATTCTCTGCTGTCTTAATTTATCGTAAAGTTGTTCCTGTTTAATTAATCGGCAGGTAGTCCATTTAGGCTGTCTTTTTAATTTTCCTCGATAAATCTCCCCTCTGGCAACTTCATAATTTTCACTAAGACACATCATATAGCCTTTATAAAAATCCCCGCACTCCCTATGTTCGTCTGCTAATGCTATGGCAGCCATTACGATAATAATTAATCCTAGAACAGCCGAGCCAATAACTATACCTGCGGTTTGCATGGTCTGCATCATTTCTTCTTTTTCTTTTCTCTTTCTTGATGCTTTTTCTCTTTTCCGCTCTTTTTCTTCTTCTATTCTTCGTTTTCTTTCCGTTAAAATAAACTGCCACGTACCAGGACCAAATCGCTGATCCACCAGAACAGAAATCTCATACATTTGCTCTTGTGCGATTTTTGCATCTATCACCTCTTGGGCAACAGATTTCACTCCAAATTTATCATCAGAAAATCTTTTTTGATTAATTTCCTTTTCGCCCTGAAACATGTTGTCCACATGTCCCATAATATCGCCAATGTCTTTGGCGGTATTAATATTATCTTTAATAAAAGAAACAGATGCTTTCACTAGGGCAAGACCAGCTAAAGCAGTCGAAATTGGCTCCATGCTACACCTCTATAATTGATGACCAGATGGTGTATCTGTCTGGAAGGTAAACCCCTTGCTTCCCCCGATTAAACCGCAGGTTAGATTGGAGCGGGGATTGGTAAAGATAACAGTCCAGACCCCGCTTACGTCATTTACGAATAATTCCACCAGTTCATTCTGACTGCTCAACCCATACCCCTTTTTGGATTCCCCATATCTCTCTTGTAAATCATTAACTACATAATCATAGTTGGAACATATATAGGTTTTCGTAATTGTAATTCTTTGAATTTCCTGTCCGATTGCATATGAACAACTCATTACCGATAGCATTAACAGAACGGCAATGCTCTTAATCCACATACCACTCCCCTAACCGCATCATCTGGGATAGACGAACAGAACGCTGTCCTACCTGTTTCGCCCAACGGCTTGCAAGCATTTCTTCTGCCGCTAATTGCCATTGTTTATTATACATTGCCTTGAACATATTTTTCCATTTTTCGCCGTTAAAACGATTAATCCCCATATTAAATAGCATGTCGTAGACTACCGCTTGTCGTGGCTCGTTTAAATCTTTCATAAAATCCCAGCCTTTTATTTCTTTCTCCAATCGAGCAATATCTCCCATCAAAAGATACTTCGCTTCATCTTCCGAGATTCCTAGACCATCTCCTGCGATATTTCTTCCAATGCCAATCGTGGGATGTCCGATTACAGTATCCCCTGCAAGTATCTCCCTGCCGTTTGCGTCATCATATACTTTCAATCGCATACCTTCATGCAGAACAAGAAGTCTGGATAATTTAGCTCTATTCATTTTAAATTGTCTCTGGCGATATTTTTGGATTTTTCAAAACTTCTCATAGCACCCAAACCCAGCAGACTCATTACCAAAGTGATAAGCCCTTCTACTTCTAAATTCGGAGGAGTTATTTCTGGAAACCATATACCTGTAGCCCATGTAGCTATTGGACCAACAAAGAATTGCCATAATAAACCCAGACAGCAAACCCACATTATCGCAGGTCTCGCTCCTGATACAAATAAGGATGGGTGCTTAGCCTGTTCCTTATTTACATCTATCTGTCCTTTAGCTAATTCTTGAGCATGATTTTCTGCTAGTGTAGCTAGTTTAAAAGCAATTTCATTCTTTTTGTCCTTATCTTCGATAAACTTACCAAGAAGTTTAGTCGCAGGACCGATTAAAGCTGAAAGCATTTTATTTTCTCCTAGAAGGTCTACCCCTTTTTTTCTTGGGAGAAGATGGAAGTGGCTCTTTACACTGGCATAATTTGCCAAAGAGTCTTTTCTTGATCCGTAAAAATAATTCGTGTAGCTGTTTCATTTGTTTCCTAACATAAAAATTATTCGGCACTGAATGTTCCCATACTGCTCCATAAAGAACCTGGAGTAGTCGTGCCATTCTGGTCTCCTAGTTGAGCCATCGCTTCGTTTACGTTGGTAAAAGAACCAGAACCCCAGCCCGATACATCCCACTCTGCGTTATCCCACGCACTCCCTTGTGCATTTGTATAGGATAGCATCTTTTCCGAAAAAGTTCCTGTAGTAACCCCAGAGTCTGCAAACACCTTGTTCCAGTCCTCATTATATGTGCCTGTGGTTTCTGTTGCATCTCGGCAGCTTGCTTGTCGTAAAGATTGTTGACTCATGGGGTAAAAGTTCCTATCGAACTGAAATTATCATCTCCCTGATTTACCGCTAACGCCTGTAATGCTACGTTTATATCGGTATAAGAAGTCGATAATTTATTATTAATATATGCCAGCAACCGTTCATTATAACTTCCTGCACCGATAGACCTGGCAGTAAACAACGCTAACCAATCTTCGTTATACGTTCCCGTAGTCGAAGTAACAGCCCGTATGGAAGTTTGTCTTGCTTCTGAATTTGTTGCCATCTGGTTCTCCTAAATTAACTTAATAATAATGGTTGTGAGTAAAATCATAATCGCTCCTGAAAAACCAATCATTATCATCTCTAACCGTTTTAAACGGGTGATGGTGCTTTTCCACCGTTCCGCACATACCGCTTCATGCGTATCTAATTGAGCCTTAATCTGCATCGCACTCAAACTCGCCATTAATCTCTCCGATTACTCACTACACTGCTGTCCGAAGTCCAACTTACCCCTGCAACAGCACTGGCAACCGCGTCTACGTCAGACGCAGATGCAATAGCAGTGCAAACCGTATTACAGTCTCCCTTAATCGCCGTTACATACGTCTTAACAGCATCTGGTATAGTTTTACTGCTATCATAAATAGAACGCTCTACGAGCCAACTGTAACCCTTTATATGATGGTGTGCTATATTCTTCATCTGCGAGGTAAATCGCTCTTTTATAGCATCTAAGTCCTTTGCACTAGGGCTGTAGCTTTCTGTTACCTTCTTCGTGTCCGCATTCCACGTATAAGAAGGATTGCCATTTTCATAGTAATTATCATCCTTCTTCGTTCCCGCAGTAACAGGAAAGACACTTATTTCTTCTCTGTCATCATCACTCCAAAGTGTAAATATTTCAGGAGGGTGTTTAATACCATCCAGTTCTATCGCTTTGGGATTTCGATACACCGTATCTACTTTTCCTGACTTTATGTATGCCCACATTTATTTATCTCCTATGTGTAAACTTTGTTTTGCGAAGGTTTGTAACCCTCTCCAATCGGCTATGTCTTTAGAGCAGCCTTTCCACCTTTCGGCACACTCCTCCAACCACTCTAAAGTCATGCGAGCTGTAGGGTCTTTTCCCTTCTCTAATAGTTTCTTTTCTTTTAATAAGTAAGCAAATACGGCTTTTTGGGCAACAGCGTTGTTTACGCCTAGTTGAAAAATATAGATGTTATTACCTTCATCAATCCACCCTTGTCTGGAACGAGCAGCAGTTAGAGCTTGATTCATCGCTGTCATAATATGGTATTTTTCTTCTTCCGCTTCATATTCTTCCTCCGTAATACCATCTTCTTCTGTTTTACCAATAGACGCTAACAGTTTTTTATATTGTTCTGTAAAGAAGGAGAATTTACGAATAGCTCCCTGCATAGATTCCTTCGCATTATTTAAGTTAATTTGTTTTTCTAAAATTCTTACCTCTAATTCCTCTTTATCCATCATATGCATCTCTGATGCTCTTTGTTTTTCCAGTCTTTGTAATTTTATTTCATCTTTTTTTACGCGGATATAATTTGCTTCCAATGCATTTTTAGTTCGATTCACTTCTGCCAAAGTGTGTTTGATGCTACGGATTGGTGTTAGTTGTGCAACATCTAAAGTGGAATACATAAATTGGCTGTGACTTTTATGAAAATTAGAACTGTCTCGGATCATCGCAGGAAGAGATTTATTTATCTCTTTTGCCATTACTGCATATTCCTTCGGCATACTGGCATCGTGGACTAAATTTGTTGTTACTTCTTGTGTAAAATCTTGTAATTTTATTATATTACTATATAACGTAATTTTTTTTGGTTTAAAATATTCTAAATCCTTCTCCAATTCTTTAGCCGCTCCTAGAGCTTTTGTTATTAAAAGTGCTTTCTCTGCAAAGATTGGCTCTCCGTTAATCGCTCTCGTGCAAGTTCTTTCGTTTATGTCTAAACCAGTTTTCTCTCTTATGAATTTTCTAAAAGCACACCCGTTAGGTTTTACATCATAATTCATAATAGCTTGTAAGAGTTTTCTTTTATGAAATCTAATTTTCTTTTTTTCAATTATATGCATATAGCACTTCTCCATCCCATTTTGCATAATCTTTAGGTGTTACAGAAGTAATATGTTTGAATGGTGCAATACCATCTTTAAATAATGCTTCTAATTCTTTAAAATACATAATTTCTTTCCCTTTGGTCTTTTCTTTCGAGCAAACAATGCAAGGAACTGTATTTGCTTGCAAATCCTTCAATGCCTGTAATCTCTGGTTGCCCACTTCCACTGTATATTTACCTTTTTGTATAGTTACAGTCAGAGGATTCCGTAAACCTTCTTTCTGTATAGATTTCCGCATCTTTTCCTGCATTTGTTTTGCTTTTGGGTGCTTCACCCACCAACTGGCAGGTCTGTGTACTCCAAATTGTAAATCTTTTATAGGAATTTCCATAAAAAATACACGCATCAGGAAGTTCCTCCATCATTGTTAGAAACTGCCATACTTTTTTGCACACTATTCGTACAGTCTCCAAAATCTGTCGAATTGCCGCTACTTGCAATATTCCATTGATTTATTTCATTTAAATTACTAGAACTTCTATTCCCCTGACATACAATTCCTTTTGCTTTGGAAGCAGCACCTGTAGAACCGTAAGCTCCTCCCGCAGCAATATCACCAAAATCTGTCATGTCACCGTCAGAAGAAATATTACAAACTCGGAGTTCGTCTCTGTAAGTAGTGCCATTAAACCAACCTCCTGCCATAAAATATTTTGTATCGTTTCCGCAACCAGCAGACGTAGATGCAGTAGAACCACTATCACCAAAATCTGCCGCATTTCCAGTGCTGGCTATATTTATTTTATCTATACTTTGTTGTTGTCCTGACCCATTGTTACCTATTCCAAATAGTCCTCTGGTTCCATTACCACCACCTGATTGACCTCCTGAAGTATATGTAGTCGTGGCATCACCAAAGTCTACCGCATTGGCAGCACTAGCAAAGGTGCTGTAGTCTAATGTGTTTACATAGCCTGTTGTATAACCTGGTCCAAACACTGCTCTGGTATCATTATGCACCCCACCACACATATCATTTCTACTATTTGTTAAATTACCAAAGTCAGTCGCATTGCCGCTAGAAGCTATTACTATCTTATCTATAGAATCCACATTACTTCCATTGTTTCCACCGCCAAATAACCCAATCGTAGCATTTCCTGCACCCATTCCTCCATATCTGCCTTGATTTAAATCACCAAAATCTGTCGCGTTAGCTGCTGAAGAACTTAAAATTCGATTGATAACATTAACTGATGCATACCCACCTGCAATTAAAATGGTAGCAAAAGTATCTGTTGATCCACCTGGATTGTTCCATAATTCGTTGTTAAACATATCTTTTCCTATGCGAAAGCAAGTTGTGGTGCCCCAAGTAATATAGAATTATCAGCTTTTATAAAATATGGCAATATATCGTAAGCATTGTTAGCGGAACTTAATGTTATTCCTGATCCTCCTGCTGTTTCATAATCACCATGTAAAGATAAAGTAGCCGCACTACTTGAAGAAGGCTGAATAAACACAATAACACCACTTTGCCCTACTTGAGATGCTTCAGTTGTTACTGCGGCAAGAGTGTTTGACCCTGATGCTAAAGTTACTATAAAATTATTGTATGTATCGTAATCAAGAACACCTGACACACTAGCCAAAGTTGCAGTAAATAAACTTCCTATTTGTGCTTTAGAAAATGTGTTTTGTACTGTTTTTTGTACTACTGTTGAATCAATAGCGACAGTTACCGTATCGGTTGAACCTGCTGTTGTATCAATACCAGTTCCACCTGCAATGTCTACTGTATTACCATCAGCGATTGTCTGGTTCGAGCCACTGTCTCCTGATAAAGTCCAAGAGGTCATGCTTCCAGGTGCGTTAGCTAACTGCGAAATAACCTGAAATCGTGTTCCGTCATAGACTGCGGTTACTAATTGGTATTGCTCTATATCCCCTGATGCTAAAGCTACATCATGGTTCTTCTTTAAGTCTTTTGTGCCTAAAGCGTTTACGTTTAGAGTCGATGCACCTGTATTCGCATTCGCTGCTTTGAAAGTAAACATCTGCCCTGCTACATATCCTGTAACCGCAGGGGTTAAGGCTATTGCATACGTATTTGCACTTCCGCTATCGGTTGCCTGAAACACTCCATAACCATCTTGTAACTGTCCTAGATTCAAGGCATCTGTGTGTGCTACACCATCCGCTAAAGAACTGATTTTCTGGCTTCCCATATTTAATGCACCAGTAGCCGCATTGGAACCGTCTTTATTCAGACAACTGTTAATTCCTGTCGCTAGGTCCTGATCGTGAGTGTCATGCCGACTGGCAACAATCTTTGTCCCTGCGTCTCTATTACTTGCCCAGATACCGCTTCCTGTAAAAACGCCATCTGACCTTGTATATGTTCCTCCTGACCAACTCATAATATACTCTCCTTTTGTTCTTTTTGTATTATTATGCTTTTTAAATCAATTAATTATTCTATCTTAGTCTTTCATTTAGCTCCGCTCCTGTTACTGGAGTAAGTCTAGGAGCTATATCCCTTCTTAATATTTCCGATAATAATTTTCTTCCTGGTGCTGTTCCATATAATGCTGCTAAACTTGCTGCTGTCATTCCTGTAGCAGTAGGAGATTGCCAAAGACCCCCTCCTAATAGTGCTGCTTGACCACCTAAAAGGTAAAATGGAGCCATGTCCTGTTGCATTTTAGTTGACCTTAAAATAGGTTGAGCTGTTTGAGAAATATTTGCCATAGGAAAATTTCCTTCTGATACCAAAGTATCTTTTCCTCTTCTTTTTGCTACCGATATTCCTTCGTCTATTAGTTTATCAGGCGTTACAACTCCAGATACAGTATCTCCTGCTCTTTCTATTGTTTCTCTTTGACCTCTTATTGCTGCTTGTTGGTATGCTAAATAATCAGGATAAATTTTATCTAATTCTATATATTTAGCAAAATCTTTAGGGTTACTAGAAATTTTCATAGCATTTACTAATTCTTTTTCTATTTCTATCAAAGTATCTAATTTTTCTGTGCTGGTTAATGGATTATTTTTGGCTCTGGTTATAGCTGTTCTTATTTTACTGTGAGCATTTTTTAAATCTCTGCCTGTTAATATTTCTGGCTGCCTTCTTTGTAATGCTTTATTGTCTATTTTAGGAACTAAAGTTTTACTAGGGGAAGCATCAAAAGTTAAAAGTTTATTTTTAATAACTGTTGTAGGTTTTTGTAGATTAAATTTATTTAATATTTCTTTTTTTATAAATTTGGTTACTGCTCTTATATCTGTAGGGTCTGATAAATTATTTTCTATAATATTCAAAAAGTTATTTTCTATATTAGTTTCTGTTTTATCTATTTTTAAAGGTCTAATAATTTTATCATAAGCTGCATCTTTAGCTTTATTTAATTTTATTGTGCCTTGTTGTGCAGTTTGATTGCTCTTAATTGGTTTAATATTTAATCCTGTAGCTTGTTTTATTTTACCTAGTATTTGGTTAGCAGCAGCTCTACTAAAAGATATAACACTTTCTTCTCTTGCCCTTCTAGCTCCTCTACCTATAAATGGAGTAATTGCTTGTATTTTTTCTATAGAAGAAGCTCCAGAGCCTAATATTTGTGCAGGGCTTAACTTAACACCTTCTTTTAATAATTTTTGCGATACTGGGCTAGATTGTAAAGCAGCTCCTGCTACAGCGAATGGTGCTGTTATAGCTGCTCCTCTAACACCCTCTTTAGCTCTTTGCTCTATGGATTCTCCTAAGGTAGCATCTTTGTCTGGTTCTGTTTTTGCAGCACTATAAACACCACCTAAACCCACACTTTTTAAAAATGTTCTAGTTGCTGTTTTACCAAGACCTAATTTACCTAACAGTAAACTGCCTAATATTTCAGAACTTAAAGCAGCTTTAGGGTTTTCTTGTTGATATTCTATTAATCCTTGTCTTATTTCATCTAATATTTCTTGTTTTGGTCTATTATCTCCTAATGCTCTATTAACCCATGATGCAGCTTCCCATGCTGCAGCTTCATCTGCTGTTCCTAAAGATAGTCCTTGCAAAGATGCTTTAAAATCACCTACATTTCTTTTTTTAGTCCAATCTATATAAAAATCTAAATCTCCACTAACACCCATAAAAGTAGGAACAGAAAATCGAACTCCTGCTTTGCCATCTTGTGCATAAAATCCTTTTTCTTCATCATTTGTTTGAATTAAATTATTAGATTTATTTAGTCCTGTATTACTAATAAATTGTGCCATATTATTGTATTCCTAATTGGTCAAATCTTTTTTTAATAGCATTTAATTGCCTTTTATTATAAAATTTTAACATTTCTTCTTCTGTTACTTTACCTGTTCTTTGTTGTATTGCATTCATTGTTTTATTAATACTTTTAAATATATTATCGTTAGGTTGCATATTCATTATTGTTCCTGTAATAAAAGTAGGCTCAGTAGTAACTTCAAAAAAACTTTTATATTCTGGAATTTCTAAATCAATAGATGGAAAACCTTTTTCTCTTTGTGGCACAGCAGTTCTTTGTTTCTCATAATAACTATTTTTATCTTTATATGTCATTTCTTTTTCTTTTAATATTAAATGTAAAGTTTCTTTAAATGCTTGTATGCTTTGTGCAGAATTAGGGTCATTTCCTAATGCTTCTCTAAGTCTTAAAAAATCTTGTTCTGTCATAACACCAGGTCCTAATATATCTAATCTTAAAGTACCACCTAACCTAGATAATTGACCATTTGCTATTTTTAAAGCAACTTGCTGGTCATCTAATTGTTTTTCTGGCATAAAAACAGTTTTAAACCAAGAAGTAACTTTATCTATATCTCTTTGTAATCCTAAATTTGTTCTATCTATTGTATTTACATAATTAGCTAAATTAAAAAAACCTGTTCTTGCTGTTAAAACTTCAGCTCTTAAATCGTTTAATTTAGCAGATGATAATAAACCAGATGATGCAAAGTTAGAAATATTAGAATAACTACTTTCTTGTAATGTATTTTTTAATAAATTATAATTTGGGTCGTTAGTTTCTATTTTTTGGTCTGCTTTAAACATAATTGTTCCATTTGGTGTATCTATTTCTAAATCTTTAGAAACCATAATACTTTCATTATAACCATTTGTTCCATGAGAACTTATTATCCTAGCAGCTACTTCACCAGGATTATCAGGTATAATTAAAGGTCTAGGAGCAAATCCTTTATCACCTATTAATTTTATTTCTTGTGCATCTTGAGTTTTAGATAGCTTTAATAATTCTGTAGGAGAACCTGTTTCTACTCTAAATTGTTCTCCATTTTTTAATGTTTTTTCTACACCATCTGTATCTATATAAGTAATATCACCACCATTATTTCTAAAATATCTAGGTGTATTATCTTTTTCACTAATTTTTGGAATAAATTTTTCATTTGGTTTTAAAGGTCTAAAAATTCCATTTTCTCTTATTTCTATTCTTTGCTCTGTTGTGCCATTAGCATTAGTAATAGTTGCTACTCTGGTAAGTGCATTAATATTATTAATAGTATTATCTTCATTAGTTTGAGATATATAACTTAATTCTGGTTTAGTAAAAGTAGTCTCGCCGCTTTTAGTTTTTTGATCCTGGAACCAATCATACTCTATAGGGTCGTAACCTGCTATTGGTATTAGTGTATTTATATTCGATATATCTTTCCCGCGTAAAGATGATCCCAATATGTTCCTTTGTAACCAATTAGGGTCATCCTCTGGTCCCAACCGTATAGATGCTTCTTTTCGGGGGAGCGATTGGGCGTATTTTTCTTGGAGTTTATTAAAGTCTAGGAGACCTGGTTCTACTTTTGCTGCATCTCCTGCTATTTCTGGTGCTATTCTTCCTCCATGCTTTTCTTTTACCAT
>Ga0208919_1001134_pt1 | contig 15825 bp, 21 predicted proteins | sample 4_EtaG_FD_184076 | JGI IMG/M metagenome (GOLD analysis project Ga0208919, IMG submission 184076) | Marine viral communities from the Subarctic Pacific Ocean - 4_ETSP_OMZ_AT15127 metaG (SPAdes) (version 3) | ecosystem: Environmental > Aquatic > Marine > Oceanic | place: Pacific Ocean | collected...
CCCTATCTCCACCACCAGCACCTCTTACAGCTTTAGCAGTTAATACGAACTCGCCATCAGATAATCTGGCTGGTACAGAATCACTTGTGCCAGTTCCAGGTCCGTTGACCTCTCCGCCATTGGCAGCCATCACTCGTCCAATGCCTTGTTTTTCTCTTACTCTTCTAAAGTATTCTTTTCTTTCTTCTTCATTGTTTAAATTAAATTCCATGCCATCAACAATACCAGTGCCTAATCTTGCTTTACCCGTTGGATAAGGTCTCATGGCAGTTTCTGTCTTCTTTTCTTCATCATCATCGAATCCACCACCGAGTGCAGTTAGTCCAAGACCTGCGATACCAGCAGTGGTAAATGGATTTTCTTTAGCAAAAGTACCTATCTTGCTAAATATTCCAGGGTCTTCTGATGGTACAAATTTTGGAATAGATTTGTTGACAGCAAAATCAGCCTCCCCAGTGTTTTGACTTACAGTGCTTCCAACTGCTGTTCTACCTGGAGGTATAGCATTAGCAGTATTAAAGCTTCCTTGTGCCATATACCCACCAAGACCACCAAGACCTGCTGCTATGAGTGCGTCCTCTGTGTCCCCACCACCAACAAGACTTCCGATACCACCACCAAGTGCTCCACCAAGTGCGGCATACCCTGCAGGTCCTCCAATGTACATACCTATGGCACTACCAATTAATGGTGCTGCTTTCTTTAAATTTTGTGTGATATTTCTAAAAATTCCCATATTAAATACTATACCATTTATGTTACAATTTTAACAGTACCATTATCGTTAAACAAAGCACCAGACTCTAGTCCCTCAGAACTTGTTGGCAATTGTGTCAAAGTTATCTTAGTCCCTCTCAACTCACCAGGGTTTTGTAGTTGTGTTATCAACTGGCTTAAACTTCTAACCATATCATTAAAGTATTCTACATCATATTCGCCAGGTGGCAACGAAAAGGTTGGTGGTACAAGTTGTCTACTCATCTATCTCCATCCGCTCTAATATCAACTCTTGGTGTGCCAAGTCTCCAGTTTACACCTTGTGTCGTGCTTTCTACTCTAAGACCAAATGATCTACCACGCAACCTTAAATGATTAAGTTCCGTGGTCGATGACACAGTATTTGTAGATGTTTTAACAAATCCACCACCTGGACTACGTTGTGCTTTTAACGAAAACACGGCTTGTTTATTATCGCTACTTAACCCACTGTCGCTATTGTCAAAGCTAACATCTGGTATCATTCTTCTTAAAAAAACAAATTGATCTCCATCTTGTACATCTATTGGACTTGATTCAATAAATGATGTAAATGCAGTTCCATCATTATCGTTACCTTTCTCATGGTTGTAAACAAGGTTAGAGTCTGTTGCCATAGGATATTGATATACACCTCTATCTATCCAAGAACTTCGTGCAAGACTGCCAACATACCAAATCTTTTGATCATAATTATAAACGGCATATTTATCATTGTCACCAGTTCCATCATTTGATATTGCGTTTGTGGCTGATGGATAAAACCAAAACACTTCACCAAAAGCTGAATTAACACCTGCATATACTTTATCTGATTGTGTTTCGTTAAAATCTTGAAATATATGATCTCTTACAGAACAAGGTAAAACTTGAACACGACCATCATACACATAAAATCTATCATAACCCATCCAGAACACAGCATCACCAACTGCAACCGCACTATTAAATCCTCGTACAGTTGTATTACTTGCAAGTTGAGTAATGCCAAAAGTAAAAGGAGGACCTATAAACTGCATACTATGAACTGAAGTATCTGTTAAAACAATCATTTCTCTTCTTGTTTTTACTGCATTTATAATTTCTGAACCAGAACCTATTCTTAAATCACCTGCCGTATTAGTAGCAGTTGGAATCCATTGGAAAGGATTTTCTTGTGTGCTAAATCTAATTAACAATCTGTCTTGTTCATTAGATCCTAAAGGATTAGAACCAAAACAAATAACATGACGATCTCTTTCAGATACAATAACTTTTCTTGATTTTCTAGGAGCATCATCAGATTTTTCTATTAAATTTATAGCTCTTGTTGTAACTGCATTTGTTTTGTCCCAGTAAAAAACAAAACCATCTCTTTCATTAAATATTAAGTCTTCACCAAAATTATCTTGTGACCATAATCTTAATGTTCCACCACCTACAACATCTGATGAAGCTGAACCCCATCCGTCTGCACCCCAAGTACCTGCACCCCATCCATCGCCTGGTACAACAGTATTAATACCTACGTTAAGTTGATACTCTGCATCTGCTGATCCAGCACTAGATAAAGCAGCAGCAGCATTTGCACTTAAAGTTATGACATAACTATTCTCATCTGTTACAGAAGTTACAGAAAATTCGTTATTGAGTTGAGTGTTTAAGCTAGAATTACCTGTGTTAGCATTACTAAATGTCACAAAGTCTCCAACAATAGCTCCATGTAATGTGTCATTTACAGTTACGCTTGTGCTATCAGTTGCCGATGTAAATGTTATAGCCATTTTTTAACCCACAGAGATTATTTCATTTCTAGTATCTTCAACAGTAACTGTTCCAATTTGACCAGTGGCAAATAGGTTAGCAGTAACTGGTCTTTGTATAGCTTCCACAGTTACAGTTCCAACTGCTGTAGTTCCTAGTATTCTTAAATTATTTTCTGGATTAGTTGATCTTACACTCACCACTTGTTCAGGGTCAACTACTACTGTTCCAATTTGACTAGTTCCAGCGTTACCAGAAACTACAGCAGTTACAGTCAATCCACCTAAATCAAAAACAACCTCTCCATTTATCACTTTTCTTCTAAGTGGTGTAATATCATTGTACCCTTGAGATTCTTCTATATAAAATTTAATCTCTGTGCCTAATCCTAAATAATTATTGCCTTGTAAGTTTGCCCAAGCGTGTAGTGATCTTGAAGTGCCTAAAAAAGTAGAACCACTATACTTCTCCCAACCACCTAATTTTTCTGGATAGCCAAAACGAAAACGAACTTTGTCACAATCGTTCCACCCACCTTTGTTTGAGTAAGATGTTGTCTCTTTATTTATTCCTGGTCTGAACTTTAAAGACGTTATTGGCACGATTAAATCTCATCTGGAAAATCGTTTATTGGTGCAGGGTCTCCAGTTAGATTACCATCACCATCAACTGGTGCATCAAACAATGCCATGAATTGTGTTAGGTTAGAGCAGTTATTAATAGCTGTTTCTATAGAAGCACATTTTGTTCTAACAGCATCTCTATATGTTGTTACAGTAGAAGGTATCGCAGTTGATTTCTCTGCATTTCTAATAATCATCCAATCGTGTTGATTTAACTTTGTTTGTGCTGTTTCTTTTGTTTGTTCTATCCAAAGAGTTTTAAGACCTTTAGTAACAAGTTGTTGATTCGTTCTAGGGTCAATAACTGCATTTCCATCAGAGTCAACCTCATTTACATCTGTAAGACTGCGTTCAATCAAAGTGCCATCTGTCTGTCTACCCCAATAAAATCTACTATCAAAAGGTTCTTCTGATGCAGGTGGATCCTCCCATGTTAACCCCATAGATTTCTTGTAATCATCTGTCCATATACTCCAATTAGACGGATGCCTAATTTTATTATCATCCACCCAACTTTTACCGATTTGAACTACTGTTCCATCTGCTTTTTTCCAAGGCATTATTATCTCCTATTTTGCTCTACTGAATTTAAACGGCTGTTCTGCATAAGCTAAATACACAAAGGTTGTTCCACTTGCATTTACATTTGTATCTGTCAATCTTGGTCTAAAACCATTTGAAAGAAAATCTAAATCTCTGTTTCCATCATCTTCAGCGTTGGCTAAATTTGCATATAATTGTCCATCAACTAAAGTGCCAAAATTAAGTCTTTTATTATCATAGATATACCAACCATTTGATGAACTTCCAGTGCTTTTAATTAATAAAAAAGCTGGTTTGAAACCAGTATAAACGAGAGGTCCGTCTGTTGAACCATTACCAGTATAAGCTCCTACTCTGCTAAATCCCTCTACATTAGAAAAACAATACATAACATAATTTATAGTGTTTTGATTTACTGTGCTATCTGTTCCAATAGAAACTACACTTGTTGTTGGTGCTGTATTATTAAATGAACCACTGTTAGTGCTAAATGCACCTGTGTCAAAATAAAGCTGTCCAGTAAAACCACTTTTATCTTGTCCAATAACCCAATTAGGAACACTTCCACCTGAGCGACTTTTTATAATTACCAGACTAGGTGCTACACTTAGACCATGTTTTATAGTTCCTGCACTGCCAGTTCCAGTGTATGTTACGATGCTGAATCCTGATGTTGTGTTTGCTTGAAACACAGAGTCTATTGTACCCACACCAGTTGAACTTGCATCGTTTGTTGTGGTTGTGCCGCCATTAGCTTTCCAGTTCCAAGCTACATAATTATCACCACTATTATTACTTGTACTTAAATCAGCAGTTGATGTCCAAGTCATTCCATCTGCATCAAAACTATCTAAATCAAAATTTGTATTAGCATATGGCTCATTAATTGTATTTTGTGATGATATAGCACCTGCACTCGCTCCCCTTGAACTATCAAACCAACCATGACCATATGATTGATTTCTTGTTTTTGTCCATACCAAATCGGGCTGAAATCCAACTCCAGTTAATGCTCTTGGATAACTATTATTTCCAGACCAAAGGAGAGTATTGAAATGGTCATCTGCTTGTGTGTCTTGATTTGGACTTATTGTAGTGTCTGGTAGGTTAGAACTGCACAACGCTAAATGATTTGTAGGCACAGCATCATGAAATAAGCCATTGCCATTTCCATCTGTATTTGTTCCTGCTGTCTCTGTACCATTAAATGTTGGATTTTGACCAAAGTTTATATTTATTGTTCTACTAACAGCACCACTTCCATCTCCAACAATTGGTATGTAATCATATCCAGTATCTAAATCTGCACTTCCTACTGAACTTCCATCTATGTAATAACTTATTGTTGGTGGACTAGCGTCCATATCTATTCCTATACCCCAAATTTGAGGATAACTTGGACTGCCCATGCCACTTCCAGTTCCACCTACATAACTTGCATTGTGAACAATACCATCTCCATACATAACCCAATTTGTTTCACCATAATAATAATCTGTACTTCCTGCACTTGTGCTTGTACTTGTTACGGATTGGTTTGCACCAAGAGTACCATTTACTTTAGCAACACCCATGCCACCAGAATTTGCATCTGGTCTAAATTCCCAATACCATTTACCACTATTAGGTGTCATTAAAAAAGTACCAGCACTAAAAGAACGACCACTTGTGCTTGTAACACATTTAAGATTGCCCTCAGATAAAGTGTTTGAAGTTACTGCTCTAAAATTAGAGTCTAAAGTACAGAAATTATTTGTAGGACTATCTGGCACAACATCTGTAGAAGCTAATCCATTAACAGAAAAATTATGACCTTGACCACTTTGGTCATCTCCAATGTTTGTTTGTGCTGTTGTTCCTTGTGCTGTTGTTCCAGTACCAGTAGCTTGAAAAGTTAATCTGAATCCGTTGTTACCATAAGTTAAAGAGGATAAAGTTTTGGGAATCCATACTGAATTTTTTTCTTCTCCAAAATCTGTAGGTGCTAACTCAGTACCATCAACAAAATTAACCTCTGCCATATATCCATCAAAGTAATAAGACAAGCCACCAAATCTACCTATTTGATGTTGTATAGCACTATTTAAATTTGTAATTGTTCCAGTATAAGTTAAAAGTAACTGATTATTTACATATCCTTTTATATTAGTACCATTGCTAACTACAAAAATATGATACCAATTAGTTGTATCCCTTAATAAAGCTGTTGAAGCACCTGCTGTAGCTCCAGCATTTGTCCAAAATGTAAGTTTATCATTTGATTCAATGCCAATAGAACCATAATTAGTTGAAGAACCACCTAATAAAACTCTAGTTAAACCAGTATTTGCTAATTTTATCCAAGCACTATAACTCCAAGTTGTGTTATTTGTTGGAGATACAAAAGTTCTAGATAAATAAGGACTATCCCCATCTTCAAAACGTAAAGATTGGTCTATAGTTTCTGGATAAAAACCCGTGCTAGGATTAGCCAACCAAAATGCTGAGTTGTTACTCATTAAGCCTCCACAAAGTCTTTCTGAATTGCTCCTAATAATATTGTACCATCGGCTTTTACAAAATAAGGCACGACATCCACATCATTTGCACCAGTAGATAAAGTCAAAGAAGTACCACCAGCTACATGATATCTGTCATCTGCGTGTGACAAAGTACGTCCACCAGTGCCATCTTGAACAAATACAAAAACACCCATTTGTCCAGCAACTTCATCGCCAGGATCTTGCAAGACTATATTGCCAGTCAATGTTAAAATAAAATTTGTATATTGTGAAAAATCTGGAGTAATATTTCCAGTTTGTGATCCTGCCGTTTGAGTATTAGGCACTGTGCTTGCACCAAAAGTTATAGCAGTGCCAGTTCCAGCATCAGAAGATATGCTATCTAAAGCAATACTTCCCACATTAGTAATGTTTGCATCATTAAAACTTGTAGCACCTAAAGTATTTGAAGCAGCAGTTGAAGTTATTCCAGCAGCAGCAGTTATACCACCACCATCTGCAATGGTTATGGCGTTGTCTCCATCTGTAAAGCCAATACTTGCAGTTTGAACCTCTCCACCAACTTTAATGTCTCCAGATACATCTACTCTTGTTGAAGCGTTTAAATCAATTATAGCCTCTCCATCAATTCTCAATGTACCATCACTTGATTGTTGTATAAAACTTGCAGCATCACCAAATGTTAGTTTATTTGTGCTATTTAAAGTAAGTCCAGTGCCATCTGTATGAGTAAGTGTTGTATCTGTGTCAGCACCAAAGCCTAAAACTGCACTATCTGATTTAAGAGTAACATCATCTCCAACAATCAAATCATCATCTACTGTTAAATCTACCGCAGCTAAATGTGCAAAAGCATCTACAACGGCTGCACCAGAACCTGCTCCATCTAAATACACAACTTTAGCAGTGCCGTTAGCAATTGTTATATTTGCACCAGATCCTTGACTTATAATAATATTATAAGGTCCAGAACTACCACTATCAGTTGTGGCATTTTCAATTATATGCACTCTTTTCATTGTGTTTGGACCAATCGTAATTGTACAATCTGAATCCAAAGCACCTGTATATTTAATAAATATAGCTCTTCCAGCATCAGAAGCAGCGTCTGCTACTGTGGTCGTATGTGTATTTGCATTTGTTGTTATAGCCTCTGTGCCAAAACCTAATGCCTCGCCTATAAGCTCTAAATTGGTATTTGTTTTTGTACCCCAGTTACCCGACTGTTCACCAGTCGCCATTTCCTCAAGTCTTAAATTATTTACAAATGTACTAGCCATATTACTTTCCTTTTGTTATGCCGCTTCATAATTAGCATTTTGTGACGGAACTACCTCAGTATAACTCACAGACACCTCGTTGGCAATAACTCCGTATAAATTTAAAGTTCCTAATGTTCCAGTACCTGCGACCCCAGTTATCACGATATTAGACACGGCAGAACTTGTAGCTGTACCTAAAGCGCTTGTAGCACTAGAACCTGTAACAGATACAACAATAGGTATTACTCCTGTTGCCGTTCCTAAAGCAGTTGTGCCTGCCGTTCCAGTTACTGCAAAAAGAGCCGTTCCAGTCACAACAGTGCCCGTGGCACTGTCGGTGTTTAGTTGTGCTCCCATCAAAGCGTGATTAGTACATTGATAAAATAAGGTTGGAGCACCTATTGGCACAGTTATTTCTGTATAAGCACCAGCTTGTCCAGCAGTTCCATTTGTAGTTACACCTGAAGTATATTGTGTTGATTTATTAGCATCCTCATAAATAGCTATTGGATGACCACCATTTGAACTGTCTGATTGATCAAATCTATAAGTTCTGCCTTCTATTAAAGTAAGGACTACATCAGCAGAGGCTGTACTTCCGCCAATAGCGTATTTGTTTGTTGAACCTTGGTTGTAATAAGGATGATTAGACGGATTACCACTTACAACAGTTACAATAAATGTAACAAGAGTTTGATCTGTATCAATGCCACCCGTTCCAACTACGCCAGTAACGGAAACATTCGCAGTACCACTAACTGCCTCGTCACCTAAGTTAACAGTTCCTGTAACTGCATCTTCAACTACTTTAGCACCAGCAGCAGCTAGTACGTCACCTATGCCACCAGTGCTTGACACACCTGTTGGCAAGACTGTTATTGAAGGAAGAACAGTAGCCGTTCCTATTGCACCAGTTGCAGAAAGTCCAGTTTCTACAACAGTGGAACCAGCAGAAGTTCCTTCTTCTCCTAAAGCAGAAGTTCCTGCCACACCAGTGACGGAAAAAGAACACGTTCCAGATATAGAAGCATTGCCTGTTGCACCTGTTCCAGCATTGCCTGTTGCACCCACAACAAATTCTGGAAAAGCTTGACCATTTCCTACTGCTGAAGTGCCTGCTACGCCAGTGAGAGAAACGACACCAGTACCAGTTTCTGTCGTGTTGCCTACTGCTGAAGTACCTGTTGATCCAGTGGCAACTGCAACAGAACCACCATCAGAAACCACATTGCCTAATGCAGTAGTTCCTTGTAATCCAGTTTCAACAACAGTTATACTTGCAAAAGCAACTTCGTTTCCTAAAGCAGTAGTACCAGCAACACCAGTTGGTGTAACTTTGGCGGTTCCAGTTTCAACTGTATTACCTAGTGCAGAAGTTCCAGCTAAACCAGTTTCAACAACAGTAATGTTCGCAAAAGCAACTTCATTACCTAGTGCCGTAGTACCAGCAACACCAGTAACTTCAACGGCTAGAGGAGCGTTCCACGCTCCCTCACCCCATGTGCCTCGACCCCAACCAGTAATGTTCGCCATTGGTTAGCCTTTTGTTAGGCTATTCTAATAATAGCGTTTGATGCGTCTGCTGTTGGAAATTGAATTGTAAAAGTGCCTGCTGTTGATGTTTTATTAGATGTAAAATCTAAAACAGCAACTGCTTTGTTACTATCAGAACTATTATAAATTAAAGCACCCATTGCAGTAATTGTTGCAGTAGTAAAACTTAAATCAGCAAAGTCTGTAATAGCAGTTGTTCCAGAAGTAGATGGATCTACTCTTGTTAAAGTTCCACCACCAGTTGCATAGGTTCCACTAGAGGCAACTTCACCAGTTGTAACAAGTGCAGTTGTTGTTGCTCCTAATGTTGCTGTTGTTGATGATTTTCCGCCACTTCCCTCTGCGAAAAGTGCTAACTTAAAAGTGTCCCCACCTGAGTTTTTAAAATTGTGTACACCTTCTAACAACTCTTTCTTGAAGGAAGTACACATTGCTTGTGCTATAGCCATATTAGAGTCTCCTTATATATTCAGCCATTTCCTTGTGACCACTTGATCGCAAGGCTTGAATGATTGTACCACGCTCTTCCTTTCTTGCCAAGAGAAGATAATGATGGATTATTCCTTTAAGTTGTTCCTTGAATAATTTAGCTTGTTGTTTTAAATGTGATGGTGCATCTTCTGATACACTTGCAATTTTTTCTACGGCTAAATCTGCTATCTGTTCGTTACTCAAACCTCCTTGTTCTGAGGTTTTTACAACTACACTTCCTAATTGTGATACATTGACATTAAACATCTTTTTTCTCCTCGTAAGTTACTCCTGGTATATCTTCTCTTCCAATAATATTTGGTAATGCATCTAATGGCTCTGGTGGTTCTAGTTTTGATTTTTTTGTAATTAACATACTGCCATTTGTTACAGTAGATACAAGTGGATCATCTAATCTATGATATCCATATAACTTTTGATCCTCTGGTACATTCATATCAAGTAAAGATGAATTGTGAGCTATGTTAACTTTTATTCCTTTTGAGATAGCAATAGCTAACCAAAACTCACAACAAGCTCTGCCCGCTTCTGCAAAATTAATTGCCTTGTGTGTAAAATCAATTCCATACAAATGTAACTCTGAAACTTCTTGTGCTATTGCATACGCAAATGAATAAGCAACAGTATTATTTAAATAAGCATATCCAGTTTTTTGAATTACTTCTTGTAACGGAAACTCTACAACGTCTGGACATCTTTTATCTAGAGTGCAACTAAAAATAGGAATGTTTATCTTTTGTTTTAATCTATCAGCCATAATGTTAGTTTGTTTACCAGCATTAGGTGTGTCAAGAAATCTTGACGGTGGATCCATCATAAAACATTTGTCATGATAAATAACGCCAGACATGGAGTTTATCGCCCAAACTTCATCAAATTTTTCACTTCTTATCTTAGCTAAAATGTACTCTGAAAAACTATTGCCTAAACCGACAATAGCTATGTTTTTATTTTTCATCAAGTCTTCGCTTGTCTTACTTGTCCATCTCTGTATTCGTCTGAATAATTTCTGCCCTCTGCAAAAGTCTTCAAACGACTAATTGCCTCAGCATACCGCGAATTATATAGTTGAATCAAGTCATTTTCACCTTTCATAAAAGTATATGCCTCTATAAGACAAGCGTATAAAAGAGCGTCTGGTGCATTTGTACTGATCCATGTTGTTCCAGAATCATCTGTTGTTAATGAAGCTGGTCTGTAATAATAGTGTATCTCAACAGAATAATTACTATCTGGTGTTGGTGCAAGAATAAAATTGTTTACATCAAATTGTGCATAATAGATTGGAGATCCAGTTGTAGCTGGGTTAGCTGTGTACTCTTGAATAAAATTAACATCTTTATGTAGTAAAAAAATATTCTCACTGTTTTTTACATAAGACAAAGAGTTAGACGCTAAAAAATCAGATGGTTTTTGTAAAAATTTATTACCACTTGTCATAACTCCAGTGACATTTTTTATAAAATAATCTAAATCAACTGATTTAAATATTCGCTCCTCTGCATTTTTTATAAAAAAATCTAATTCGCCTACAAAAGTTGTTTCATCGTTCTCTGTCCAATCTTGTATAGATTGTTTTAATGTAGTTAATGTAAAACTCATGATGTACTCACTGTCACTTCTCCAAGACTCGATGTAGCCTCAAAGCTTGTTAATTTTTTACCTATTATACCATCTCCTGAATTTGTGTATACCACAAAAGATACTATGTCTGTGTCTTGATTAGGTCTAGGTTCATATAATGCTGTAGGATCTGGACCTGGATAGTTAGGTTCTAACTGTGGGTGTTTAGGTTCGTACTCGTCTGGACCTACTTTTAAACCGTTCCATTCTTTTATCATATCACGAAGACGATAGCGAAACCCAGATCTGTCTGAGTACCCATATGCTCTTCTGCCACTTGCATACCTAGCCATTAGTACCTCAAGTATGATATGTTTGGTGTTAGTTTAAGTGGTGTGCTATTTGCATCCTCTGACATGGCTCTTTGAAACTCTTCTTCGTAAATACTTTTTAGTATTTGTATTCTATCTGGTGCTTTCTTCACAGATATGTAATATGCAAGTCCAGCCGCCATACATGGTAAAAATCTAAAAGGTGCGTCTGTTGTATTAACTAAACTATCTGCATCTTGTATTCTTCTTACATAGTAGTATACCAATGTGTATGATTTATCTGGAGTTGACCATAATGTAATCGTGGGAGTGGTTTGTCTATCAAAAAAATACTGACTTGGTTGTCCACTATTATCTTTGTTTGGTATCCTTAAATATTCACCACGACTCATTTGTGTGAGTGTAAAGTCTGTACCAGAACTGTTTCGTAACACAACTTCTAATAGATCCACAAACTCACTAGACAAAGTATATGTAGCCGTGCCAGACGTAACTGCTTTTGTTTCTTGTGTTACAGTCCACAAGTTAAGTCCTCTGTTTGCCCAGTCAGCAAACATAAGATTTAAAGATCTTCTTGCAGTTCTAGCATCGTAACCAGTTCTCATCTCTAAGCCACATCTCTCGTATGCCTCTTCGATAAGTTCCGCTACATCTAAATCAAAATCTCTTGAGCTTGAAGTTGCCATTACTTCTTCTTTCTTCTTAATGCTTTGACTCTTCTAGGAGCGCCTGCTGGTTGACCTAGACGATTCTTTTGTCTTATTCTACTTCTTTTTTCTGTTGCTGTCATCTCCTTAGTAGTCTTCGGAGTTTTTGAACTAATTCTTTTACTCGGTCTACAATAAGGCGTACCCCTCTTCTCACCTTTTTGACGACCACATTTTTTGCCCGTTTTAACATCTTTCCAGTCCTCCTTGAACCATCGTTTTAAAGCTAGACCTTTTTTTGTTTTTCTTACAGCCATTATGAATACTTTGTTTTCTTTCTTCTAGCAGACATTATGGCACCACAACCTCTAGCTATGTTTTTATTTTTTGACTTTCTTTTGGTCATTTTAACAACTTTACCCTCTTTGGCAGTCATTGTTTCTTGTTTTACTTTTTCGATAGCGGCATTTAATCCACCACCCATTGCTTTCTTTTTCTTTTTACCACCAGTTCCGTAGTTAGCTGCACCAACTTTTCTACATTTTGCAATAGCACCTGATGCATAAGCTGATGGAAAAACCTTATATCTGGCTTTTACTTTGTGATAACATGCGTCTTTAGGCATAATATTTTCCTTTCATTATTTTCCAACAGGTACACATCCACTGTCTTTTTTTACATCTAAGACAAACCTTTTGAGGTTCACCTCTTACTACCTCGCCTTTTTTTAGAGGCACAATGTGCTCTTTCAGAAAACCCACGAGGTCTGGCACAATTGATTTTCCTCTTCCTCTTGGCACTCCACTTCCTTTTACCTGGTGCTTTTGTTATTTGTTGGGACATTGATCCCCGCGAGATTGCCATCAATCGTCTTCCTATTAATAAAATCTATCCACAAAGTATGAATCATTTTGTGATTTTCTTCAACCTTTACCACAGTAACAGCAGTTCTTTTGTCTACTTCAATAAGAGTAGTAACAATCCATGCAATAGATCCCGCAACAAGAACAACAGAAACTCCATTCATTATTTCTTTAGGCTTTAACATTTCCATCTTCTCCTTGCTTGTCTTAAACGGCTATTAGGATTTTTTGCTGCTTTTGGAAATTTTTTCATTTGACCTGCACTTCTGGCACAAAATGACTTTCTCCTTTTTGCAGCTTTACTACCCTTCTTAACTTTACCAGTTACAGCAGTTTTTAATTTACTGCCTGGATTATCTCTTCGATAACGAGCAACCCCCGCCTTTGTCATTCCCGCTCCAGATTTAGTAGAACGAAAATACTTTTTGGTTTTAGGAGGTTGCTTGTCTGGTTTTCTAGCCATTACGATAAAAATATAGTGAGCTTATTACCACTGCCCGTAAAGGCAGACAGATATGCACCACTCTCTGCTAATATACCATTATCTGGAATATTAAGAGTGTGTAATCCAGTTGGAAAACTTTGCACTATTAAGTTACTTCCACCATTACCATCTGTTATGGTAAGAGCGCCCGCAGAATTACCAAATACTACTATTTGTCTTATTCTTGATCTTGCAGGCCCTATGATAGCAGCAGCATCCCCTTGATCTACATTAAAGGCTTTTACGTCAGATCTTGTTCCAGCCATTTATACCTCCTATTATTGGTCAGCAAAAGCTGGAGCGTCTTCAGAAACAACATTACCCCAAATGTAATAATTAGTGCTGTCTTTAGCCACAACATTTATTTCCATGCTGCCAAAATCAGTTAATGTTAATTTTGAGTTAGAACTACCGTTTGCATAAACAGAAACATTATCTGCATTTGTGTCTAAATGTTGAACATTACCTAGAAAAAAGTTGGTATTACCAGGAGTGACAATTATTAAATTTTCTGCCTCCTCTGCTGCACCTGCATAGATAAATTTAAAAGTTGCTCCTGCAACTGGTGCTGGTAAAGTTATTGTTCTGTTAGATGCAAGTGCTGGAACGGCTAAAACTCTTCCACTATGTGTAGCGTTATCAAGAGTTTTATCTTCATCTCCTAATGCAACTGGTGCATCACCCATAGTGATGACTTCTGTAATTGTTCCAGTAGTAGCATTTTTGCTGATTGTTTTAATTGTGCTCTCAGATCTAATTGGACCTGAAAAAGTTGTATTAGCCATGTATGTCTCCTTGTCTTGGCAATTGTCGAAGTTAATTCTTCGTCAAGGTTTTCTTTATTATACATAAAAAAAGGGTGACTGCAAAGAGCCACCCCAAAAATATGCGTATTTTTTATTAAGCTCCAGGTGAACCAAATAGTGAACGAGGATCTGAGAAGCCGAAAGAGTATCTCTCTCTTGCTTTATATCTCATGTTTCCTGTGTCAAAGTCTGGATCCATAGCTGTTGCCATTGGCATTCTTTCGAAATGCTTAAGACCATTTGGTGCATCTGTCTTAATGAAAAATGCATCTGTGTCAGTTAGATAATCATTGATGACATAGCCTTGAGGTAACATTCCCATGTTTCTCATTGCGTTAGCATCATTATCTGCTGTTCCAGGTCTTAAGTTAGAGTTTAACAATCTCTCTGCGACAAACTGTAGTTGTCTTGGAATAATTAGTTTCATTCCTCTTAGAGCGATAATTAATCCTCTCTCATCCACAAAGCCTGCAATCTTAATCAAAGCATCCTCTAAAGATGTTTCGTTTAAGTCTGCTGCGACAGTTGGCTCGTTAGCAAAAGTGCCACCATTTGTTAATGGGTGATCTGTTGCTAATAATGCTTTACCATCACCACCAGCAGTTGCTCCAGCAGTAAACGCATTGTTTAATACGTTTGCAGCTTTTACTTGCTTTGTGTGTGCCATTGATCTAGCAAGTGCTCTTGTATAACGAGCAGAAAGCTTATCGTAAAGGTTATCCTCTACAGCTTCTTCTGTTATTGAGAAAGCCATTGCTACAGTCTCATGGTTATATCTTGAAGTGTAAGCTTCGTTTGCGTCATCAAATGTGACACCAGAACCTTCTTGCTTAGTAGGCGCTGCTCCGAAACCACTCAACATTACTTCTTCTTCGAATGCTCTGTCAGATGACTCAGTATCGTAGATTTCTGCATGTTGACCTTCATACCTATTATACTCCATACCAAAGAGGGCGTTTAAGCCAGGCTCTAATTCTTTGGCGAGTTGTGCTCTTGAAATAGCCATATTACACCCTCCTTAAGATGCAGTAGCGTCAGCATCCGAAGAATTTAACGCATGGTTGTTAATTTTAACTATGTATGAAACACCAGCAGCACTGTGGTCAGCATTAGTCACATCTTCGTGGATACCTAAAATCATAACCACATTTGATGTATCTGTATCTTCAGCAGTTGATATATCTAGCACGGCAGAAGAAATACCAGTTGTAGTATTACCACTTGCTCCACTTGCTATATCAGCAGTCTTGAAGATATCTGCTTTAGCAGTTGCTCTGTCAGTGTTTGTTCCATCACTTGCGATAATAAATCTCTGTGCTGGGTTATCATACACAAACCCTTTGATGTCAAAGCTAGTATTAGCTGACCCTGAACCAGGCCATGTATTACTAAACTTTAACTTGCCAGTAGTTGCATCCACATACTCACATCCAGCAAAGATACCAACTAATTGGTCTCCGTTACCAGAAGCAGATCCGATCTGAATAGTTCCGCCAGTTAATTCGGCTTTGACTGGTGAACCTTGAAAGATCGCGGAAGCATCACTAGCAATAAAGTATTGACTCGTACCTTGAGTCGCTGGACTTGAACCATGCATTCCTACAGGCTTAAATCCGAAAGCTACATTTGCATTAGCCATTTATTGCTCCTTCATTA
>Ga0208919_1001139_pt1 | contig 15781 bp, 29 predicted proteins | sample 4_EtaG_FD_184076 | JGI IMG/M metagenome (GOLD analysis project Ga0208919, IMG submission 184076) | Marine viral communities from the Subarctic Pacific Ocean - 4_ETSP_OMZ_AT15127 metaG (SPAdes) (version 3) | ecosystem: Environmental > Aquatic > Marine > Oceanic | place: Pacific Ocean | collected...
GCGAAAATACTTACCTACCTTCTCTGAATTAGTGGACCGATTATCTATAGCACAACTAAAGGAAGTGTTTATACCTGATCACAAAGAAGAATATGCACAAGAGATTAAAGATATCGTTCATGATATAGAGCAATTGCTAGAAGAGGCTGATGGTCGAATTACTGGGGATATTGTACGGGCCATTGTAGTCCTGTCTCAAATGAACTTGCATATTTGGCATAATGAATCAAATTATAGGAAAGGCATTAAAGATGGAAACAACCTTGAGTTAACGCATGGTCTAAATGGAATTCGAAATACTGCCAAGAATAAAATACAAGAAACTGTTGGTGGTAGAAAGGATTATAAGATTGATTGCCTAGCAGCAGACTTTAAAGATTGGGAGATTAGCTGGAAATGAGATTCTTAGTTATAGGTGAAAACTGCGAGGACGTATTTCAGTATGGTTCCGCAACTAGACTTGACCCCGCTGCTCCAGCACCAATATTAGTTCCTCATAGAGAGGTATCTAATTTAGGTATGGCAGGTAATGTGGTAACGAACTTAGAGTCTTTGGGCGTGGATGTGGTATTTCATACTCAAAAAAATAAAATAACTAAGACTAGATTTGTAGATGATAAAACTAATCATCTCCTTATGAGATTAGATGTTGGAGATACAAGTACCAAGCCTTTATCTATGGATTTCATAAAATCTATAGACTACGGTGATTTTGATTGTGTCGTTGTGTCAGACTATTGCAAAGGGTTAATAACTTATGATGCTATAGAAGAGATTTGTAAGAGACATAAAAATGTATTCATTGATACGAAGAAATTAATAAACGATAAATTCTCTAGTGTTAATTTTATGAAGATCAATAGTTTTGAGTACGCATTGTCAAAAGATTCTATCGATAAGGTAGAGGGTCTTAGGGATAAAATTATTATCACTACGGCAAAGGAAGGCTGCATGTATAAAGGTGAGGCTTACCCTGTCAGTGAGGTAGAGGTTAAGGATCATTCAGGAGCAGGAGATACGTTTTTGGCAGCTTTATCCTTTGGGTATACTAAAAGTGGTGATATTGAATCATCCATAAAATTTGCCAATGATTGCGCTACTATAGTAGTTTCTAAGAGAGGAGTTGTTTCCATATGAGTTTTGAAAAGTATTATGAGAAGTACTTAACTTATCATACTAAGCCAATGACTAGGTATATTCACTTCTTTGGTAATTTAGTAACTATTGCATACATGTATATGTGTTTTCGTCTAGGTGGAAACTATCTGTGGGGGTTATTGTTATCTCCCTTTATCATATACCTATTTGCATGGCCTTCCCATTGGTGGATTGAGAAGAATCGTCCTGCTGCTTTTAAGAATATAATATTGGCTAAAATGGCTGATTGGAAAATGGTGTTTGATATGCTTAGAGGAAAACTATGAAATTTTTTATTACTGGTGCTGCTGGCTATCTTGGCTCTACTTTGTGCGGGATGCTCCTTAGTAAAGGACATGAGGTTACTGTTTTAGATAATCTTATGTATGGACAGGCTACGTCCCTTTTCCCAGTGGCGAGGTATAGCGGATTCACGTATGTTCATGGGGATGTCAGAGATACTGAACTTATCACTAAATTAGCTAGTGATGCTGACGTAATTATTCCTCTTGCGTGTCTCGTTGGTGCCCCTCTGTGCAATAATAACCCAGTGGATGCTAAGGCTATTAACACTGACCATATCATTGCTCTGGCTAAATTAGGAAAGAAGGTTATATATCCCACTACTAATTCTGGTTATGGAATTGGGGGTGACGGGGAATGCACTGAGGAGTCTCCCCTTAATCCACTTTCAGTTTATGGAACAACGAAGATAGAAGCTGAAAACTATTTACTGGAGAATCAGGCAGGGGTGTGCTTTAGGTTAGCGACGGTATTTGGAGCAAGTCCAAGACAGCGATTAGATTTATTGGTTAATGATTTTGTGGTTAGAGCTAAGAGAGATGGGTGTATTGTATTATTTGAGGAGCACTTCAGGAGGAACTACATCCATATTAAAGATGTTTGTCTGGCATTCCTGTTTGCTGTAGAGAAGTATGATCTAATGGTGGGACAAGCATACAATGTTGGGCTTTCTTCTGCTAACCTAACGAAGAGGGAGTTGGCGGAAAAAATAAAGCAACACCTCCCTAGCACTGTTATCATCTCCTCCGAGATAGGCAGCGACCCAGATAAAAGAGACTACTTGGTGTCTAATGCCAAACTAGAGTCATTAGGGTGGATGCCTACTAAAACACTAGATGATGGGATTAGAGAGATTTGTAAGGTCTATGATATGGTCAAGGGATCTGGAGATATTTACCGTAATTATTAGCTCACTACCTATAATATGAACATGGGACAGTTATTTTTATTGTATATTTTGGTTTGTATAAAAGCGGGGTGGGGTGTAGCTTGGTATGATTGGACACTTTTAGGTGCCATCATAGGAGCAGCCTATTGGAAGTATCGTGCGTTTAAGAAATCTCATTCATTTGCCATGCAAAAAATGAATGAGGCGGTTGCAGATTTAGAGGAACTTAGCAAGAAGAAGAATAAAGATGAAGATGCAGATAAAGAGACTGACCCTTTTGAGTCAATTACCACGTAGAGGGTCTAAGGAGGCTGCTGGCTGGGACGTATATTGCCCACGCCCAGTTCACCTCCAACGTGGAGATACTGTGGTGTTACCGTTGGGGTTCGCTGTTAAAATCCCTGATGGATACTACGCTTCCTTGGTACCTAGGAGTTCTTTGGGGACTAAAGGAATTACAATTCCAAATGCTCCTGCGACAATCGATTCTGATTATACTGGAGAGTGGCATTGCGGGTTAGTTATGCATTCATCTAGCAGGTATGAGGAATACTTTATACCAGAAGGTGATAGGATTTGTCAGATCATTTTGCATAAGTATGAGACTATTGAATGGGAGGAAGTAGATGAACTTCCTGAAACTGAAAGAGGAGATGGTGGATTTGGGAGTACAGGTAAATGAATAAAGAATTACTAAAAGCTTTAAAGCAAGCAGGGACTCTATCTGAGCAAATCCCTGACCTAGGTTTCTGTGATACTGGCTCAGTGGCTATGAATGAGGTGATAACTGGTAGGCTAGACCAAGGAATACCTATTGGAGGTATTACCCAAATTAAGGGAGAAGCTTCAACTGCTAAGACTATCTTCCTTACACACATCCTAAAGGGTGCCCAGGCTAAGGGTTATTATGCAGTTATTGATGATACAGAGAATGCGTATTCTAAACCTTTAGCAGATAAGCTGGGGATAGACGCAGACAATTTAATATACTCATCCTCTCGTTCTATTGAAGAGGCATTTGAGAAGATGGAAGCCACTATTAAGACTATTAGAGGGTATGATAAGGATACTCCAATTGTTTACGGCTTAGATAGTATTGCAGTTCTCCCTACAAGAAAAGAACTTGAATCAGATGATTACGAGCAGACTCCTATGGATGGGGCTATCAGGGCTAAGGTTACTGGTGGATGCTTGAGGAAGGTTAATGGTTTAATGCGTGAGCATAAGGTTGGGCTGGTTATAATTAACCAGATTCGATCTAAGACTGGCATCCAACAAGGATCTCCTGATACTATTGCTGCTGGTGGTAGGTCTTTAGAATACTATTTAGCTGTGGATTTAGTGCTAGTCTCAAATAAGAGTAAGAACAAGACTACTGGTAATTTAATTGTAGACGAGCATGGAGATGTTCTTGGTATTACAGGAACTATTAGAAACAAAAAGAACAAGTGTGGTGTTCCGTTTAAAGAGTGTGGATTTGAGTTAGTTTTCAATGAAGGACTAAATAGATATTATGGAGCAATCAATGCTTTAAGAAGAGCAGGGATTATCACCATACCCACCAAGGGCTGGTTGTTAGTTGGAGAGACAAAGTTCCAGAAAGGTAAATTTTTAGAGCTATTGTTTGATGATACTGTGAAGGACTTCGATATTTGTAGGAAATCGATGGGTATAGTCTTGACAGGGCCTGAAAAATCTGTAGAATTAGGAGGAGCATGAACGGAGAGGACAGACTGTCGCGGTTGATCGATAATATAGTGAACCAATCATTTAATGATGGGTTTGGTAGAGATCTACCTAGTGATGTGCTTTCTGGTTCGCGCCCTAGGTATTCCAGTATAAAGGAATACACAGAACGAACTGGTAAGAGGTTTAGGATGACCAAACAACAAACGGAGAAGGGCCTCACCAGGGAAGAATCTTTCGCAGAATTTCAACAAAACCTTTCCAAGAGGAAAAAATAATGATCGGACTGAGTGACAAGCAACTTAAAGAAAAAGCTCCTGCTATCTTTGCTACGGAACCCGCTGAATTTGTTTCTGAGAACTACTCCTTTGTTCCTACAAATAGGATCATCGATGAGTTTAGGAACCTGGACTTTATACCTACTGATGCACAGCAAGTAGGGTATAGGAACGATAAGGAGAGGATGGTTGGAAAGCACATTGTTCGCCTTCGCCATAAAGACCTCGTAACACCTAGAGACGTAGGAGAATCCATCCCAGAGATTGTCTTGGTTAATGGGCATGGTTGGCAGACTAGCTACAAGCTCTTGGGCGCTATCTTTCGTATGGTTTGCTCTAATGGTATGATCGTTTCTGACCAAGAGTTTGGAAACCTCAAACAACTGCATAAGGGTTTTGATCCTGAAGATATTGTGACTGCAAGTAAGGAATTTCTCTCCTCCACTGCCAAGACGTTTAAAAAAGTTGAAACTTTTCAATCTATTGACATGGACAAAAAAGATATCATGAAGTTTGGGCGTGAGGCTGCTAGACTTCGTTGGGATGACGCTGGTGATCTGTTTGCTGAGAGGATTTTGCAACCTAGGCGACAGGCAGATATGGGAGACAATTTGTGGTTAGTGATGAACCGTTGCCAGGAAAGCCTTGTTAGGGGTGGATTTGAAAACCCCCACACAGAGAGACTTGTTCGACCTGTTACCAGCATTACCGCTGACCTTAAGTTGAACGAAAAACTGTGGGATCTTACGGAACAATTTGCCCACAGGCTCAATTAAAGTTATCTTCTTACCTAAATAAGTTAGGTAATACTTCTTATGTCTAGAAGAAAAGGTGATTTCTGGAAACCCATCATCATGGACGGTGATGGGTTTTATGTTACGGAAGGTCAATTGGACTTTTTCCTATTGAGATCTGATGGCTACAAGTCTATTTTAGAGTATTTTAAGAATGGGGATAATCTTTCTGAATTTGGATCTTATGTAGAGTCCTGTAAAATATACAACATTATTAGAGACATGTCTGATCTAAATCCAGGTTCTGCTGAAATGTATTGGAACCCAAAATCCAGAGAAATGAATTTTTCCTACCCCGAGAATGGCACCATAGATCTCATGGTGAGGTCTATAATAGAGGGTGAGGAGGGCTTTTAATGAGATCCTATCTAAAATATGTTACCTACTTTGCGTTGAGTGTAGTTGATTCGCTCATTAATTTAGTGGCATCACTACTTCGCGCATATCCTGGATCAGATATGTCTGGTAAGTATCTCGCAAGTAAGGAACTTAGGAAGACTCTAAAGTGGGATATCAACCATCAAATGCTGAGACAATCTAAGATGCAAGAAGCAATGGAACAGATGGACAAAGCTAGGAGAGACTCTGGTGGGAAAAACGTATAGACAGGATTCTGATAAATTTGATAGGAATAGGCAGAAAACCTATCCCAGGAAATCTAATATAAGATACGACCAATACGATTCCGAAGAGGATCAAGAGGAAAATTATGAGCGAATACGATCTAAAGCAAGACCCACTATCCCTAAACAGACTAAGAAAGATAGCTAAAGGTATTATTGATAACGGCAAGGCGGATAGGGACCTTGCCCAGGATACGTATGTCTACTTTAAAGACATGGTGGACTCTGGGGATGATAATGACCAGGGTACATGTAAGAAGTGTATGATTGATTGTCTTAAGCTAATGCAAAGTTCTAAGACTCAAGCCACTAAACTAGTTGTAGACCTAATTAAGAGGGAGGTAGTTCCCAAGTCCAAGAAGGGCGAAACACCTGAAGGTGATTTAAGTTTTGATGATCTTTTAAAGCAGTTGGAAGAGGAAAATGACGGATAAAGATGAAGATGATAAATACTTTCGTATTGTGTGTGGTGCCATTGACAAGATTTTGCTTGTTAAGAAGTTCTCCCACGGAGAACTCGAAAAGCACTATATGCAGCTTACTAAGAAAGTATCTGATGCGAGTTCAAGTATACACATGCACACGTATGCAGTATTTATCATCAAGCACTTTCTTAAAGATTCCGATGCATTATTTGAGGAGTTAGATAAGGAAGACGATAGTGGAGATTCCATATATCCCAAGCCTGAGAGGTTTGCTGTATTATGGGAAATCTATGAGAGCATTACGAACCTTTATGTTCTGTTTAAAATAGAAGCACTATGTAGTGATATCAATCTGTCTGTTCTTGGTGTTGATACAGAGAGTGACAACTTCTCTAAAGACAGTGTAATTGATGTGGAAAAAGATTACCAAGAGGTCTTGGAGAAATACAATCTTTCTGGGAAAGTTAAACCAAAGAAAAAAACTCCTCTGGAGGAGATCAAGCTAGTAGAGAGGTATTTAAAGGGTAGGGTTATTGGGCAAGACGAAACTATTGAAACGATGGTTAGTATGCTTAAACTCATTAAGGTTGGATTCCTGAAGAAAGGTGTGTTCCTCATGCTAGGTAAGACTGGCGTTGGAAAAACTCTCATTGGTAAGTTATTGGCTAAGAAGTATTCTGAGGGTCGCATCTGGAGAATTGACTGCGGCGAGTTCTCCAGCGGACACGAATACTCTAAGCTAATTGGATCCCCTCCAGGATACATTGGGCATGATGCAGAGGCTGCTTGTCATAAAAAGTCTAAGGAATCAAGTAAATGGGTTATTCTTTTAGATGAGATTGAGAAGTCTCATCCCAAGTTTCAGGATTTTCTCCTGCACTGGCTTGATGAGGGTTATGTAACAGATACCCATGGAAACAAGTGCAGCTTTCAGGATTCTATTTTTATTCTAACATCGAATGCTGGTATTAAAGATTTAAAGTTGGATACTCCAATGGGATTCGGTAAAGGTAAGAATTTTGATGATATGAAGGAAGTTCTTAGGGAAAACTTGAAGAAAGAGTTTAACCCAGAGTTCATAAACAGATGTGATTATTTCTCAACTTTAAATATACTGTCTTTAGAGGATAATAAAAGGATTGCTAAGTTAGAACTCAAAGGAATTCCCATAAAAAGAACTGCCGGTCTTCTACAATTCATTGCAGAGAATGGAACTAGTGAAGAGTATGGGGCTAGATATTTGAGAAGATTTATTCTTAGTGATGTTGGTTTGCCCGTAGCAGATCAATTATTACAAGATAGAGTCCCCGCTAGTGGAGAGAAGTTTTTTACTCCTTCTATTGAGGACGGGAAATTGAAAATTATTAATACCGAAAAGGTAAAGGAAAGAATCAATGGGAATGATACACAGGCAAAGGATTGCTCAGGGTCTGGATCCAGAGACTGGGGAGCCGTTAGTGAAAGAGGAAAAAGTAGTGAAGACTGTAGTGGAACCTAAAAAGGAAACACCTAAAAAGTCTAAAAAGAAAACTACCAAGAAGAAGTAATTCTGATGGACCCTGCTATTATGGTAGGGTCCTTTAGCTCGGTGTACCCTTCAGTGAGCTTATATCTCACCGACGTTAAAGAGAGGGGAGGTAGTCCAGAGGCTCGATTCCTTCACTGAGTACCATTTTACCATGTATAGACCATTACCAGACCAGCTAACTATAAAACCATCTGAAATTGATGGGTTAGGTTTGTTTGCGGAAGAATTTATTCCAGCCAAGACTAATTTAGGGGTAACACATTACTTTACTTCTCCTAAAAATTGTGTCTGGCCTGAAAATATTTTGAGAACTCCTTTAGGTGGTTTCTACAACCATTCGGATACTCCTAATTGTAAGTCTCTAGTAAATTTTGATTTCGCTTCTTTGATTACTTTGAGAGATATTGAAGTTGGGGAAGAGATAACCGTATTCTATAAGATTAGTCCTTTACGTGTATAAGGGGAGGTAGCCCAACGGCAGAGGCAGTGGACTTAAAATCCATACAGTGCGGGTTCGAATCCCGCTCTCCTTACCATTACGCACCCATAGCTCAACTGGATAGAGCATCGGACTTCTAATCCGAAGGTTTTAGGTTCAAGTCCTAATGGGTGTGCCATATCCTATTTTATTTATTTAAAGGTTTCTGTTGTAGGACTTGACAGGCTCCTCAGTATTGCTATGATTATAGGAGAGAGCCTCAAGTTTGTTGGCTCGACACTAGATAACTGTATCTGGGGGTGAATTAGTATCGACAGGTGATACAGGAGAAAGACCAACCCGATTAACTGCACTTGCACCCAAAGGGATATCACACTGGACGGAGGAGCATAACCTCCCACCTCCACCATCTTAACTAAATAGTAAAATGAGTTTAAAACAAAAGAAAAACAAGCATCTTAAAACTAAAAGCAACAAGGCTACTGGACGTAAGGGGCCTGTGCGAGGTAAGCCAGACCTTAAGCACGGTAAGGGAAAAGGTACGATTACTATTATGGATAAGGCTTCTCGTAAAACTGGTAGGTAGGAAGTAATGAACGTAGCTAGAATTGTTGATTGGAGAGTGGTTAGTGGTGGAACTCCCTACACAGCCCCAGAAGCGAGGACCGCACACCTTCAGGGTGATGTATACAATCACCCCAGCGATAAGATATCTGATGGTGATTGTGTTACCACTTCTGAGATGGTTGATTCAAGTGGAGTTATTGTCACAACCAAGTCTGGAACAAAATACATACTGGGAACTATTAGTGATGAATACCATAAATATATCAAAGATTCTGGTCTTAAGTATGATGTGCTTAACCCAATAAAGGTGAAGAAATGAACGAAAGAGACTTGGATGGAGGGAATGAGTATTTCAAATTTCTTGATGAGTTACGTGAAACAGGCTTTACCAATATGTATGGTGCTGGCGCATTCCTAGAAGATGAGTATCCAGAACTAAATAAACAGGAAGCCAAAGCCGTATTGATGGATTGGATGGATTCCTTTGACACTGGTTATACGTCTGGCGTTTGTAGATTACGTGGAAAGAGTGATTAGACCTACCTTGATGGCAGGCAATACTTTATCGTTTGGTTGCGGCTTGGAAAAGTAGCTCAAAGTATTGTTCAGGGATCGTTCCCCTGGGGTAGGACCATTTTTTAATAGGAGTAAGACATGGCGGTATCAGACGCTGAAAAAACACTGGTAAATATTCGTAACTCTTTGAATGACATTAACCAACAAGTTGCTCACAAGAAGAAGACTACGAAGTGGAAGGCTTGTAAGGTTACTTGTGATATGCTTTATAAGAGAGTTAATGCGACTCTTACCATTCACCAAAACGGTGGATGTGGTGAGGACGTAGCTGTTGTAGGGGATTCTATAATTTACAATTCTATCTACACAGATGTTATTGCCTATTGGAAAGGAGAGTTATTGAAGTGAGGGAGGATATGGTTAATAAACCACCTCACTACCAAGAGGGGGGAATTGAGACTATTGATGTGATTGAGGCAAAGCTCGGAGGAGCAGAGTCCGATCACCTTAGAGGTTATTACCTTGGTAACTCCATCAAGTATCTTACCCGTGCGATGTATAAAGGTAAGTTTCTTGAGGATATCAAGAAAGCAAGATATTATTTAGATAAGTTAATAGAGTGTCATAAGGAGAAATGATGTACGAGTACAGAGTTAAAGAAGTTACTAAAGTTGTGGATGGCGATACCGTGGATGTTATTGTTGATTTGGGGTTTGATATTTTACACAAAACTAGGGTCAGGCTCTACGGTATAAACGCCCCAGAAAGCAGGACTAGGGACTTGGAGGAAAAGGCTAGAGGTATTATGGCTAAGGAAAGATTGAAGGAACTCGTCGCCAGTTCTAGCCTGATTTTATCCACGGAGGAAAAAGGGAAATTCGGAAGATACCTTGGTATTTTTTATAAGGATGAGGACCAGGACAACAGAGTTAACATCAACGAGACTATGGTAAAAGAGGGTCACGCTACAGATTATTTCGGTGGTAAGCGATAAAGAATATAAGGACGCACTTCTGAGGAAGTATTATTGTCCAAATTGTGGTAGAATTGAATGTGTGGCAGACCCATTCAAAGGCGTTCATTGTCTTTGGTGTAACTATGCCCCTGGTAAAACTATAGACGGAAAGATAAAAAATAATGAAGAAGACGATTACACTGACCCACGATCAATGGGAGAAATACGAAAAACAATACAAAGGCCTGATGCATAGGATTACACAGCTAATATCTGGTGATGTTGTTGTGGCGAATCCAGAAGACTCATATGCAGAGTTGTGTTTGGCTGCTATTGACAGTATAAATGGTTTCCACAGGAAGACGAACGAAGACTTTGATCAGATGTGGGAAAACCCTCTTTTTCACAAGTATACAAAAACTTGTCTGTGGCATTCTAAGAATAACAGAGGAAAAAAGATTAGCAAGAAGATTCCTATGCTAAAGAAAACTTATTCCATGGATTATGATCACATAGATGGACAAGTGTTTAGGGAGGATGCTCATTTGAATTTGAATTTCAAAGAGTGCTGGTCCAAAATGGATAGTGGGCAGACTGCGGTTTTGAATAAGATCTTAGATTCCCAGAAGTTGTTAACGTCTGCTGGTAGGGTAAACATTTCAGCGTTGTCCAAGGAGCTAAATGTTTCCTGGTCTAGTGCTAAGAAATTGGTTAGTTCTTTGTCAGAAATTTTAGGAAGTGATTTATAATGGTAGAGAAATCAGATGATGCTGTATTAGTTGAGGCTTTGTGGTTGTTGTTAATTGTGTTATGCATGTGCGTAGCGTCTTGTTACTTTCTTGGGGCAGGATTGACAGCCATTATCATGTTAGTGTTTTGTACATACAAGTATATCAGACATAGGGGGACGTAATGAAGTTTGAAGTAACTTATGTCAGAGAAAATACCGTAAAGGTGGTAGTTGCTGGTTCTTCAATGCAGGAAGCCGTTACCAAGGTTGAAAATGGTAAGGACTTTAGATCTGTGTTAGAAAATCACATTGGCCCACCTATTATAAAAGCGGTGATACCGATTGAAAGTAAAGAACGCCTCGATGAAGGCTAGGAGAGATGTTATGAAGAATGTTATTTGTGTATTGTTAATGTGTGCATTCGCTGCACCAGTTATGAGCCAGAGAGTTAAGCAGGATAGAAAGCATGGTAGAAAGCATGTTGAGGCTGTCCATAAGAAGGCTGACGTTAAGAAGGGTTGCTCTAAGTGTGATTCTCTCAAGAAGGAACTAGAGACTCTCAAGAAGCGAGTTGCTTCTTCTAGGAAAACCACTAGTAGAAGTTCTAAACGAGGTTCTCGTAGGGGAAGTTCCCAACGCGCTGGTTCTAGTAAAAAGGATAGAACTGTTCGCAGAGGAGGATACGGTCGTAGACTTGATACCGAATACGAGAACAAGATGAAAGAGAGACTGAAGAAGGCTGTTGAGTCTAAGAGAATCACTAAGGAACAGGCTGCAAAGATTATGCAATCTCGTAAGAAGTATATGGACTCCCCCAAGAAGAAGGAAGTTAAGATGCCTGTAATTCCTGTCAATATACCTGAGAGTGATGTTCGTCGTTTTCGGAAGGTCTTTATGGACGCTATTTATCAGGGAAGAAAGTATTCTTAATTACAAGAAGTAAAAATGAAATCAATTATTAAGACTCTGATTTTTGCGGTAGCTGTTTCGCTACCCTCTCAAGCTGTTTCTCAAGGCCCAAGACAACCTGTCATTCCCAAGCTGAGTAAATTCAGTGGTGTTATTTTCAGGGGTTTTGCTGAATTTAGGATACAGAATAGTTCTTTTGATACTAAGGGTTTGATTACTCTGGAGGATATTCCCTATAAAGCGATATTTAATTGCAATAACATCGTTAAACTGCACAGGTTTGAGGATGGAAAGGGAACAGATTACTCTTGTCTTATGTTTATTTCAGATCATAAACATCCTACCGAGAAATTAAAGGCTATCTTGGTTAGGGAAACTTATGATGAAGTTTGGAGAAAGATGAAAAGAGCTATCGAGAGTAGATGATTCTTGGTTTTTTTGATAACAGAAAGATAAGGCACACTTTAACCTCTGCAATAATTTTATTTGCAGTTATTATCGTGTGCCTTGTTTATTATGTTACTCATAAATAAGTCCATAAGGCATATATACTATATGAGTTACATTAATGTTACTCACGATCTTTAACTAAAACCATGAAAAACGTATTCTTCAAATTTGCTTGTGCTAGTCTTTTAATCCTTCCAACTCCTGTTTCCGCACATGGAGGCAAATATCGAGGTCCTGGGGATATTGTTCCCCCAAATGCTAGAGGAGGCCCCACTACAGGTGGACCAGCAATCCCAGGTCCAGTTACTCCTGGACCAAGAGCGCCAGGAGCCCCTTCACCCTCTGGACCCACCACTCCTGGCTCATCCCCTGGTGGTCCTAACACTGGTGGTCCTAGGGCACCTGGAATTGGATCTGGGCCTATATCAGGCCCCCGTGGAATTCAATTAAGTGCAGACCTTAGCAAGTGGCAGTTTTGGTGGGAATTTAATAAGGACCCCTTTATTAACCTAAAGGATGCTATACACGCTCCTACGATAGAGACTGGTTCTGATGAGTTTTTCTTAGGCCCCTCTCGGCGTGTAAATTCAAAGGATACTTCTAAACCTTCAGAGTCTGATATCCAAGAAACTATCTTACCTGCTTTGAAAAGAGCTTTAGAAATGTCGGACAATCGTGATATTAATTCAGCTTGTATGATTGCTTTAGCTAAAATAGGTCGCAACCATAATGAGTTTAATGTCTTACCTATATTTAAAGAGTATCTTACTAGACCAGACCAGGAGATTAGAGAAACAGCGGCTCTTGCTATGGGTATCTCAGGAATGAGAAATGCTAGACAGCTTCTTGTAGAGTTGGCGTGGGATACTGAGTCTGGGAGAAGAGCTTGTGGTAGGTCACAAGTCGATGGTCGTACCAGATCATTCGCGTTATACAGCTTGGGTCTTTTGGCTTACAGCAATGATAGTATTGATTTCAAGAGAGAGTGCTTTGAAGCGTTGAATAAAATCTTATCTGATGATACAGTTAGAGATCGCAATTTAAAGGTAGCCTCTATTACTGGTATGTCCTTGTTAAATACAGTAGACAAACAATTACTAAAAGATGTCTTCACATCTCTTGATGCTTACTACGATAAGGCTGCTGGCAGGGGTACTGACCTCATTAAGTCGCATGTACCTACAACCATAGCCAAACTAATTGGACGCGGAGCTTCACCTTTCCATGTAAAGTATAAAGATAAGTTCTCTAAGGAGTTATTCTCTAGTAAGAAGAAGGGTAATAACATTTATCGCTCTGTAGCATTGGCTTTAGGGCAGATGGCTTTATCAAAGGAGATTAATGAAGATGATGCGAAATACTCCAAGGCGTTGTTGAGATACTACCAGAACGGAAGAGACTCTCAAGCAAAACTATTTTGTCTGTTAGCAATGGGACAGGTTGGTGGTGATGATAATAAGAACAAACTACTGATAGAGCTTAGTAGAGGGCGTAAAGCTCTTGATCGTCCTTGGGCAGCGTTGGCTTTGGGTGTTATGGATTTTCATCGTTTCGCTGAAGCAGATAATCCTTCGGTAGATCCGCTTGTAGGTGGGCTTATTCACAAACAGCTAAAAGAAGTTAAAACCCCAGAGGCTAGGAGTGCATTTGCAGTAGCTCTAGGTCTTTGTAAATATACGGAAGCATCTAGTGACCTTATGGATCTTCTTATTAAGTATCGTCACCAGGATGAGTTTGCTGGTTATATTTGTATTGGGTTAGCTTTAATGAATGAACAAAAAGCTAGAGAGGACATTCATGATATTGTTCTGTGGTCAGTTCGTCGCCCTGATCTGCTTAAACAGGCTGCGATTAGTCTTGGTAAGCTAGGAGATAAGACTGCTGCTCAAACTCTTGTTGGTATGTTAGAAGGGAAAGAATCTAATCTGGCTAAGATGAGTGCTATTTCTTCTGCTCTTGGATTCATTGGAGATCGCAGGACTATTATTCCTTTGAAGAAGATGATGTTTAACGATTCTTTAACTCCTCTCAGTAGAGCCTTTGCAGCAGTTGCTTTAGGTGGTGTAGCAGATAAAGAGAAACTCCCATGGAATTCTAAGATATCTCGTAACATTAACTATAGAGCAGCAGTAGAGACTCTTACACAATCTGGGACTGGTGTTTTAGATATCCTCTAAAAGCAATGAGTACCACTGTTAATATAACCGAGAGAGCAGCAGAAGAAGTTCTCAGGGTAATTAAAGAGCAAGACTATGAAGAGTCTACGTCCATCAGAATCGGTGCTAAGGGCGGCGGCTGTGCGGGCTTCTCTTATGTGCTAGACTTCGATAAGAACGGTGCAACTGAATTTGACCTGTCTTACGAGCAACACGGGGTTAACCTAGTGATAGATAAGAAAAGCTCTTTCTTTATGATGGGCACAGAACTAGATTTTAACGACGGACTTCTAAATAGAGGATTCGTATTTAATAATCCAGAAGCTAAAAGCTCTTGTGGATGTGGAACTTCCTTCTCAGTATAATTATGACACACATAATAGCCCAACCCTGTATAGACGTAAGAGATAAAGCTTGCGTTGATGTATGCCCAGTAGACTGTATTCATGGAAGTGACGATGATCCACAGCTATACATTAATCCCGATGACTGTATAGATTGTACGTTGTGCGTAGATGCATGTCCAGTGGATGCTATATTCTCAGAAGATGATCTTCCTGAAGAGTGGTCAGAGTTTATTGAAGTTAACGAAAAGTTCTTCGCATCAAATTAAATATTTATAACTGTGGCGTATCTTAACGTAAGCATACCAGAGTTCTATTGTCTAGCAAGAAAAGAATTCTTCTACAACCTAGAGAAAGGGTTTGGAGAGTATGAAGAGGTGATGGTATTCGGAGCTAGGTCTAGACCAGGAAGAGCATTGGAGTTTCACGTAATGACAGACGCTGGAATGCAGTTTCTAGGCTTACCAGTCCATGCACTGTGCTGGAAGCCCTGTGAGGCCCCCAGATTGCTCTCTGTTGCCCTTTGGGATTGTTTTGGCACGGATATAGGTGTCACAAAATTCGATTACCTAGAGGATCTGAGGGTTAGTTTCAGAAGCGAAGATAAGACTACACATAAAGGAAATTATATGATGACGTTTGATTGGACAGACAATGCTTTCTCAGATGAACCATCACAAAGAAAGAATGCTCATCTAATTAAAGTAGATAATGGAACGTTTGCATTACAACCCAACAATAGGATTTTATGGAAAGAAGCCTCATTCACTATAAAGAAACCAGTGTTGGATTGGAAAGTAAATACGCATGTATTCTCATCAGAGAATGACATCGAACGCAGTAAGGGAGACGAATTTTTTTACTAGGGGTAAAGCTTATAAACCAACAGTACATTTAACACCATTAGTCCAAACAGAGATTAAATCATTATTAAGGTAAGCTGCTTGAGCAAAGAAGACAATACCAACCAAGTTTGGATCAAATGGAATAGGACCCAGGTAATAACCGTTAGGTCCTCTAACTGAAGGAGGAAGAGTATAAACCCACCCCAT
>Ga0208919_1001141_pt1 | contig 15769 bp, 16 predicted proteins | sample 4_EtaG_FD_184076 | JGI IMG/M metagenome (GOLD analysis project Ga0208919, IMG submission 184076) | Marine viral communities from the Subarctic Pacific Ocean - 4_ETSP_OMZ_AT15127 metaG (SPAdes) (version 3) | ecosystem: Environmental > Aquatic > Marine > Oceanic | place: Pacific Ocean | collected...
CGTATTAACAATTTCTTTTTGACCTCGCTCTTTGGCGATAGCTGCAATCTTATTCGCGCCGACAGTAGTTAGGGTGTAGCTGGACTTATGATGACGAGGCTTGGATTTAAAGAAAAAGGTGCCATCGGGATTGAATCCATACCGGCAATTGGCCAATTCAGCCAAATACCCTATGGCAGTCCAAGCATTCATGCCCTCAAAGTCGGCAAATTCAACCCGAGCGGGATATGTCGGTGCCCACTTGGCTAAATAATGTTTGCCACTGAGACTTTCTATTCTTGTCGCGGACGGACTAGGCGAGGTGATCCAGAATGCATGTTTTATCTTCTCTAACCACACCATCGGCGTGATCGCACTGAATTCAGTGTTGTTAGCCGAAAACTGACTAAGACTCGTAAAGGGAGGCTGGCTTGACTCGGCTACTACATCCATTTTATGCGTTTTAACAAGTCCCGTATTACTCTCAATGAACATAACGCGCCTGTCTGTGCTTGAACTCTCGCCGCCCAAATTGATAAGAGAAAGACCTACAGGCGCACCTTCGATCCGGCGGTAATCTTCGGTGAAAATGTCATTATCCTCTTGGTTCCATGTATCGAACCCTCTTTTGTATGCTATGCGATACATGGCACCTAACCCAACTGTATCAACCGTTTGATCGGTGCCAATCACATCGGGCTGCAACATTGCGCAAACCAAGCGTGTATGTGAATTAGAATTATCTGCGTCATCCAGTCCCTCTACCATGTCTAGCACGCAGAGTTCATCACGATCTGTGCCAGAGGCCGAACTGCCACTACTATCTACTGTAGGGTTCTGTGCATAAGGAAAAAGACCACCCGTATAACTGGTTTCACAGATCCACGTTTTACTGTTAACATTTTTAGTTTCTGTAGCATAGTACGCATTCATACCAATTTCATGCAGGGCAACTAAGACCCTCCTTGAAGTGCCAAAAGGCGAGTTCTCTTCTTCATGGGCTAAGCAGCCTGCCGTGGGCATTGCGCGCCACAGATCTGGGTGAGTGTTGCTATTTGGGGTATGGTCATATGGGTCCGACGGACTTCCGCTGCCGGTTTGCTGGTTAAGCGCTATAGAATGTATACGATACTTACGAAGGGCCGCATCATTACAAGTGGCAGATGTTCCTTGGTCTCTTTGATAGACACCAGTGCCGTCCATCATATAATTGGTCCCATTATCGCCACCCGCTGTATCAGTGGCATCTGCCACGCAGTAATACAGGGCTCCCGTGCCGCCACTGGTAGTAAATTCTGTTGGATTTAAGACTAAAAAGCCTGTCTGCCCATACGTGTATTTTATCCTATAGTATTCATTGTCCGAATTATGATAACGCCATTTATATCCAGAAGCCGAATAGTGTCCCACGGACAACTCGGCAGCAAAGGTCTTCCCGACGTCATCTGCATCAAATGTATACTCATACCCACTGCTATTTGCATTATAATCGTCTGCCTCGTCACTAAAGGAATCTACCGGATAAAAGTTTATATACCGGTTATGGTCGTAGGTAAAACAGCTGGTCGCTGTTTGTTGAAAAGGTATACTAATAGGAACGGACTTCATTTTATTGGTCTGGCCAAGCATTTCTTCCCACCGGCCAACGTCATATCGCTGCCAATTGCCATTTCTTCGATATATCACATTATCCGGTTCGCGTATGAACGTATCACCCAAGCATACGCGGTTTTCAGATGTGCCTGTGCCTATTGTGTGAATGACTTCAAAATCGGGGCTCGTTCCATCCCATCGAAACTTAAAGACCTTGAGCCCTCGCTCGAATACCTCAAAGGGCTTAGATATAAGTGCAGCGCCATAGATGGGATATTCCGTATCGGCGGGGTTTACCCACAAGCGCCTTATCTTGTACTGGCTTGTTGTGGCTGGTAAAGAGGTGTCTATCTCGTTACTCGTGGAACTGGTAAGTTCCCTATAGCGATCTGTGGCTATATTGTATTCCCAAAGCGTATTGTCCACGCCAAGGTACATGCGCACGATACTGTATGCTAAAGACGATTCCGTTTCTGTGCCGTCAACGGGCCTGTCCAAGGTTATCTTTTGGTTCGAGGTATCAACTGTCACTACAGTGTAGTAGCCGTCATTTTCTTTATTGGACCCGAGGTCATATGAAGCGCTAGCGTTGTATTCTTTGGCGATAATAAACGCATCACCCACGCGGATATCATTGTGGAGGTTGCCACTGGATGTCACCCAGCCGGTCCCACTTCCTGTGACGATGTCTGAACCTAAGGTCGCGGTGATCGTGCCTGTGTTATATTCCCATGCCACCATAGCACGACATATTCGGCCCTCGTCCGATTGCCAGCCTTTATCGTTGCCCCCAGAATCTGAATGGCGCTCCGGAGGCCTACCAAAGCTCGATGACACCCAAGCATCTACAGCGTCATCGGGCACATGGAAGCTAGTGTCTTCTTGTATCTCCCACGTAGACGGAATGTCTCCCGTATCATTACCACTGCTGTCGGTTCCCGTATATACCTTTCGCAGAATCTCCCGCACTAAAAAGTGGGGTGGACGATTCATAAATGCCATCAATCCATCTTTAACTTGATTGGCCTTGCTTTCAATTAATGCATTGGATAGCGGGGCAAATCGTATCGTGGCACTTTTATCTTGATTGTTGGTAGATAAGTCTTCTACTAAAAATATGCCCAGCGTTACAGCGTTAGGGACTGAATTGCCTGTCAGTAAGAACTCAACACGCAGAGCAGCTTTATGTCGATATATGGCGCTTTCCTGTCCACCCACCGACGTACCGAAAGCTGTCGCATAAGGTCTATTGTTCGAGGTATCATAAGCCGAATTGAAGTTTTCATCGTAGGTGGCATATAGATCGGCAGGGAAGGGCTTGTCCCAGAAGCCATCGCTGTTATCCAGCGTCACAGACGACATCCGCTGCTGAAACTCGCCCCGCAGCCGTTCACCAGAATACGTCAGCGTACCGATCTTGCGCAGTTGATTCCGGCCTCTCCATTCCGCTCTGTCGGTAAAATCGACCCATCGCTGATTGTTATCCATGATATAGAACTTCAGATCATAGGTGACAATGTGCGATTCTAAGGCATCTTTAAGTGCTTGTGTAATCACGTCAGTTCCTCGGACAAGTGTTCCACCAGCCCCTGTAAGGCTTGCGGTTACAGTATCCTTAAGCGCGTGGTCGCCAGCGGTAAGGCCGTGGGATAAAACCACGACCTTACCTGAAGGCATTCGGATGTAATCGTCGCGCCTCGAAGCACCTCCCGCCACAGTGAGGGTTGGAGGATCGGCAACAGTCGCGGCATAGGTGCCAAATTTATCTGTGCCGAACTTGAAGGTGTCAAATTTAGGCATCCTCGGTTACTTCTCTATTGATCTCATTACTGTTGAGATACTGGCTTTGCTGTGAAATGGCATTTGCAAGCTCTACATAGAATGCGGAGAGCTTGCTGACTTGTTCGGCGTCCATGGGGAAGATCTCTATCATCTTTCGTGCCAGAAGATCTTCTTTGTGTGTGCTGTCTCCAGCCTGCATAGCCACGTCACATACGCGGATCGCACTCATTACCTCGCGACTAAGATCAAGCAATTGCTCTCTCGCCAAATCCCAATTCACATAATGATCTACCGCCGTGTCGCTCACGGACACTTACATCGATTGCCGATGGCATTCTTAATCCATCGGACCCACATCGACTCCCATTTTACACCCCCGATGTAGCGTAGCGACATGCGCCAAACGACCCAACTGATCAACGCCAGCGGACCCCACCATTGCCATCCAATATGCATGACCATGATAAAGGTTAGCGGTAGATAAAAGCTAATCCACTTAACCGTATGTCGCTTCCACCAGCCCTCCGAGCGCATCCACGCATCGCGTAGCGCATCGAAGCACGTAGCGGTCAATATTACAATAGTTGCTATGTATTCCATGTAACCCATTTTAAGTTCCTCAATTTCAATCGAACGGGTTCCAGCCGCTATGGCCTTGGCCGTTCATTCGTTTTGATAAATACCACACTGCTTTACTGATTACGGCCATGGGGAGCAGCATCCACCATGGAAGTATCACGAACCCGCTTTAAGGGTTTCGATTTCTGCTTTAAGCTCTTTGATCGCTTCTACGAGGACCGGAATCAACGCATCATACTTAAGCGACTTGACGTCATCGCCCTGCACTATATCGGGAAGCACCTTCTCCACATCTTGTGCGATGAAACCATATTGCCGTCCGTCGCCCTTGACGGGAATATTGAACTGAAGATCCTCATTTTCTCGCCAGTTAAACGTCACGCCTTGTAATTGCGTTACAGTATCTAGTGCTGTATCAATGTTAGCAATGTTGCTCTTGAGCCGACTGTCTGACGATTGGTATATTCCAGAGTGTTGTATCGTGCCCGAAACAATAAAGTTGTACCCCGGCGATGATAGCTCACTTCCTGCATTGATGTGCATCATTGAAAACGCGGAGGCACCATTGGGGGCAAAACGCTTGGCGTAATGATATTTATCTATGCCGCCGCCGGAGTACCACTTCCAATAGAACTTTGCACCTGTATCACCATGGAAATTATGGTTATAGTCCGTCCCAGTATCGCCAATATCCCAGTTTCCACTGCTATCGACTTTGAGCCTCTCTGTTCCCGATAAGGTGATGCCAGTCGTTATCTTGTATGCACCCCCACTGAGGCCTGTGGAAAACCTCGATGACGTATTTCCATCTTCGTATATCGTGTAGGCTTTAAAAGCACCCGATGGCGAGGTTGAATTGATATGTATCCGTGCGTCAGAACCCCAAGAGCGAAACTTGGCTAATGATTCACCCGAATCTGCCCAACTGCTTCCTCCATATACTTCCAGCTTGCCGCCACCACTTGAAGGAGTGTATCCGATGCCGACTTTGGAATAGCCTGTCGCAACATAAAGCAGGGAGGAATTGATATTTACATCAGAATTACTGGTTAAAACTCCAGTTAATGCACCACCGCTCGTGGCTAAATACCCCGAATGGCTATGGTCGGCTGATGTCACACCTGTCACATGTCCATAAGTATCGAACGTAATATCTTGTATATACGTCGTTCCCGAATTATCTACATTGGCTTGTGACGATGTGTCTTCGTGAGAGAAGGTGATGAGCTTATCTGAGCCGCCGCTAACACTGGTTTCGTAAGTGGTATCCAATCCATTGCCAGCAGCGAAATAGACATTATGCCCCGATAATACATTGGCACTGGTCCCACCAACAGCTAAGGTCCAGTAGTTGTATGCCGAGGGGAGTACTCCATCGGCAATCTTGTCGGCAGTCACAGCGTCATCGGCTATCATTGCCGTGGACACGCCGCCCGATGAGATATACATAGACTGTATACCCGATCCAGTGGCCATAGACAGTCCACTGCCTGCAAGATTGGACTTTATGCGCAATCCGGAACTGTTCTCAATGCCCGTATCTCCAGCCAGCTGCACCGCACTTCCACCGACTTTATTTGTCGTAGTTAGCGTGGCTAATTTACTATCCGCTATGGCTGCACTGGAATTGATATCCGCATTGACGATCACGCCAGAGGCAATAGCTGTTACACCGCCATCGGTGATGGATATATCACCTGTGACCTCCTTATTGCGCCATGCAGAAGTCTGTTGGTCATAAATAAGCACATGACCATCGACAGGGGAGGACACAGTTGTATCGGTGAGAAGCGATAGGGAAGAGCTTGTCGAGTTAGTCCACGAGAGGATGCCGCTGCCATTTGTAGACAGGACTTGGCCGCTATTGCCATCGGCGTTAGGTATCGTTAAATAATTTCCGTTTTGAAATCCTATTTTAACCGTTCCGGCACCATTGGGATCAAGGACGATATTTCCATTGGTGTCTGTAGATGAAACGATATTTCCAGCAATTCGTACATTGTCTACATCCAATTGCCCAAACGTCACCGATGCATCCGTGGTTACGTCTTGGTTAATATTGGAATCGGCTTCGATGTTCAGGCTACCGCCAATTGTAATCGTCTCCGCAGCGGCAGTCGCGTTGATTTTAAACTGCTCGCCTGCTGGTGCCTTAAATAGTAATAAGTTTCCATAGCCAGTCGAGCCGACCTTGAAATACCCAACTTCTGTATTACTATCGCCCAAAATAGTGAGGCCGGAATCTATGGCATTGGCGGTATTGCTATTCTTGTTTACCTGAATGTTTTTATCTTCGACATCAAGTGTTGCCGTATTTAAATAAGTCTGTGTTCCACTAACCGTAAGGTTCCCCGCAATCGTAACGTCATTTCCATTGAAGGTGGTGCCTTCGACAAGAATGGAGCCGCCTGAGTTGGATATCGTTGAACTGTTAATATTGACGCTGTCCACCTGAAGAGCAGTCAATGTACCAAGTGATGTAATGCTGGACGTCGCGCTACTGGCCAATGTCCCAGCAAAGGTTCCGGTGATATTCCCCGTGGCCTGAAGCGTGCCTGTTACTTTAACTGCATTATTGAAAGCGAAGTGAGTCTCAGAGGCGTCCCAGAGTATCTCAGGATTAGTGCTGCTAACATTGTTATTGGTTTGGAATACTAACTTGGAGTCTTGATTGGTTGTGGCGTTGTAGTTAACCCACAAGTCACCATCTACGCCCTTGTCTGGATTGCTTGGAAAGAGCGAAAATATACTGTATAGCTGATCGTAAGCATTGGCCTCCCAGTATGCCTTATCGCAGTCGGTGCCATTTGCATCGGCAGCACTGGTCGCATCCGTAATATTGGATAATGCTACCTTACCACCAGCTAAAGCACTTGATCGCCATGACGCATACGTTGCCATTAGGCCTCTTCAAATTTCAAAGAGAACGATACGCGATCCAGATCCCACATTTGATTCGAGAAGTTATCTACTGAGATGACGCCCTGCATTACATTGGGCAGGCCACTGTGATAAGGACGAAGAGAGATTAGATGGCCTCGATCTTGCCATCCTAAAAGAGATCGCATATCGTAAAACATCTGCTTGGGGACATTTACATATGACGCACTAATAACGTGCTTGGGTTTCAAATTTCCCGAGGTCTTGGATCTCTTTAGCGTGTTATTGACGGTATATGTATTTCTCGTCGCGGGTTGCCTGTAATTCCACTGCAATGATCCCTGCTCGTGCCACGTAGGCATTTCGTAGTATCCGTTGAGTTCATTTGATGTGCCTGCAGCATGTTCGATCATTAGATCGTCTATATCAAATGCAGCATTCTTGCCGCCACTGAGCATCAGCTGCATTTCCAATCGGTTGGTCCTCAGTCCCGCTGTTTTTAAGGGATTTTTCACATCGGATGCCGAACTACCAGTCATCATATTCCACTCGCCAGTCACCGCTGAATCGCCTGTCTGATAAAATCCAATAGGCGCAGTAAATAGCGTGAATTCAGTCTTATAATCCGCTGAATCACTCCCTATTTTCATTATGGTTTCGTATACATTTGGACTGGTAGCTTCGCCTGTTAGGTTACCTAAGAATGTGCCATCCGCAGACATGGCTCGAAGGTTTATCCTTGCTGGGTCGGCAGTAGTAGCGGTAGTGTCAATATCTGTCGTTGCTCTTGGATTGCCCTTAAGGAGTCGGTAATAACACGAAAATCTATATTTAGGAACATGTGGACTTATGCTATTTACAGGAGTAAGCCGGTTCAATCTTCGACTATTATTAGAAGTTGTATTATTGACTGACAGCCGCACTGCTTTTTGATTGAAATACGCATAGGCAGATGTAGAGTCTATAGTGGCAGACGTACCTCCATCCATGTGTAGGTTTACATAGTTATTGTCATACCTGTCAATGGGCCGCACCTGAAAATCAACAGCCTCTGGAGTGCCCTCTGGCGTCCATCCGTGAGGGACAGTTCGGATTATTACTGGATCATTGGCTTGGTATTTTGCATATGGAATTGTCTCGACTGAGTAGTTGTCACTATCTCCCACTTTAAACGTATAATTATTTGTAGCCGACTTTATTCGAGTTCTACTTATCGATCCATCAAAGTCACTATTGGAAGACGGTCCAATTAATAGCTCTGCCCCTTGAGCACCACCCACTGACGTATCTGCTGGCGTATACAAGTAGAATGGCGCTGCCGTATAATCAGAGGCTATAGTCTGATCCAATACCATATTCTCAGATTCGTTCACATCAGTGGTAAGAGAGCCATCAGTCGGGTAGTTGGATCCCAAGCGTGTAAATTGGTCGAAATCTTCAAAGGAATCGAAGAAGGAGACTACGCCTAACTCCCACTTCCCATTGGATGCACTCATTTAATAAGCCATTCTTTAACTGTGTTTATTGTAATGGTATATACAGTGAGAATAGACCCCATCATCGCAGCTACTACGAGAGCCGTGCGGTGCCATAAACTCTGACGCCACACATCAATAGCCTCGATGCGCTTCTCGTGGATCTCGATACGAGCAATGTAGTGCGCTGACTCATCTAGTTTACGATCTATGTCGTCAACCTGACGAATCAGCGCATCTAATTTGCCCGCTATCTCTCCGATTTCTCTATGATATTGAGGGGTCGAATCGGAGGGCATTAAACAAGACCTTATTCAATATCCTCTCCGTCCGGATTTTCGATGGAGTCGGGCGAAGGATTCCCATTAGTGGGATTGACTTGCTCTTGCAGCATAGCAAGATCTGCCTGCATTACCACTACGTCATCCAGTGCCTTGTTGCGTTGCTGGATCAAGCTCTGAATGATACGATTCTGCTTCTCTATTGCCGCCTGAAGGTCGGCAGTTGTTGCTTCGGTCATCTTACTCTCTCCCCGTTGAAGGTTTGCGAAGCACCTTGGTTAATATGGCACCCAACAGCGCGACCCAACCAAATAGGCCTGCTGTTGCTATGTTATCCATAAACGATGAAGGATTGGCCATTGACTTGAGACTATCAAGCCGACTGGCAATGCTCTCCATTTGTTGATTCAATGCATCTTTTTGTTCGTTGATGCGGTTGAATAAGTCTTTCTGTCTTTGAATGGACAGCCCACCCATTACTTTCACTTCTGACTCAAAGCGCTGAACTTTTTCTACTACGCGCTCTTTGATTAGCTGCGGCACTTGATTCTTTCCTTTTTCGATTTCCGCTCTCAAAGAGTCTATCAGCACCAGCATTTCAGATGATGTGGATTCGACTTTAGCCACTGACCCTGAAATCACATTTATCTTTTTCGTCTGCGCTACGGCCTCTGCTTTCAGATTGTCCGTCTTATGGTGCACGGACATGATCGCCGTCGATAGGGGATTGAGCGACGTTTGTATCCGCTCTGGAATAGAGGCCGTAGCGCAGCCGAAGCAAAGCAGGGCAGGGAGAAGCCGAACTGTCACTTGTCACCCTTTTCTGACGCTGCTTCACCGAAATAAAACGCCATGATCATGGAATAAAGCGTGATAAACTCACCCGATACGCCACTGCCGGCTAATTCACCAGCTACCACACACACCGTAAGTCCGGAGGCAATGAGAGGACGAACATATGCCTTGAAATTACGGCCCTCCATTACCATCTCTTGCTTGCAATGAGGAAGGGCGATTCAGTGTCTGCATTATACATGAAGGATGCTCCATAGCCGCCCTCTAATTCGATTTCAGCGCCTATAACGACGAGTCCCATATCATCATCGTCTCTGATGTAATTGCCGTCTCCTACGCCTGCAAATACGCCAAAGCCGCCGATGTCGTATCCTACTTGAAGCCACTTATCATTTTTGACTGCATCGCCAGAAACGAAATAGCCGACCATTAGATCGACACCCTCATACGACGCAGCGAATGACACCTCTACATCGTGACTGTCTACTTCAAGAAAGGGGCCGTCGTAGTAATATGCCGTTGCAGCAAGCGTGCCTATTTTACCAATGTCCTGTGCAATAGTAAGGTCTATCTCAGATGCGTCGCCTTGGATGGGCACTTGCCCCCAAAGACCTACACTGGTCCCATTGCTGGACAAGGGAATTCGTATATCTGGCTGTATGGAGATAGCGTCCGGTCCCGCTTGACCACGCCAGACGTGTCTAGTGTGTGCCGATATGTCTATCGAAGGCTGCGAGGCGGCTATAGAAGTCGTAAACAATAGGGTTATAAGACTAAGGATGATCTTTTTCATCATTTTCTTCCTTTGGATGGGCGAGACCCATTTATTCTCTTATTACCCGAATATTACATATTACGCGCCCGTGTCCACTGGTTTAGGCTGTATCCCAAGGAAGGGGGATAATCTTAGGCCTTTTCTTGATTATTTCGATGTCAGCTGCCAGCTTAGCGTCTACGTCATTGTCCGTGCGCCATTGCTCTGCGATGGCATCTCCCCACGCCTTTTCCAGCGATGCAAATGCTGTAAATGAAGAAGGATCTTTGCCTTCAGGAGCAGAAAGGGACACGATGCCGTCCATATACGATGTGGTGCCATCGTCGTCGGTAGCTGTATAGCCTACTGCCACCGACGTAACATATTCATCAGCGGGAATCACCGTACTGCCATCTGACAGTGCCACATCCACGGGGAAGCACTGTAGTTCAAGGCGAGAATTCGTAATCGTTAATGACATTTCATTGTTTTCCTGTTTGTTTGGTAGTTACAACGTCATCGCCTCGTCGCACGACAACATGTCCTTCTTCAACATCAACAGACATGGGCACGTCGCGCTGCTCGACATCAAGCTTATCAATAAGCTCACGAATTACGGTGAACTCTGGACGTTCTTCCTTCTCACTGGCACCAGCTATACTGGCTAGCAAGGATATAAGGGCGGTCAAGCTTGAACCCAAAAGTCCCATGACGGCAGCTATCTTGTCGTGGTCAAGATATATAGAGGCAATAACGCCAATAATGACGATGATGGTTATAAACCAGAGCCCATACTTGCCGATGGCTTTTCCAGCAGTCTCTTTGGCTGAACTTGTAGCCTCTATCTTTCGTATCTCAGCATTCAGCCGCTGCCTATAAAAGGAGATGGCTCGTTTAGATCGTGCCTTTTTTTCTTTGGAGGCCGTGGTGTCCATGTGAATTCCTCTCTCCCATACTGCTACTTCTCATCGGCTGTCTGGATGAGCGCAACGATATACCCATGCTAAAATTGTGGTGTAAATAAATGTCATCGTAGAGACCATCGCTTCATGGCTCCAGAACTCTTTGAAGGACGATCCCCCCGGCCATGAATCTCCAGCCTTGAAAAGTTCATAGGTAAGAGCTACGCCAATGGCTGATGCACCACTCCAACATCCACTTTTAACGGCTTCTTCTTTTGCTTTCTGCTTCTTGGTCATCGTTATCAGTTGCTTATTGGCGCTTTTGGCTACTTTCTTTGCCTCGCGCTCTGTCATAACTGATTTTTTTAAAACTGTCTCTGTTGCCCCCTTCATTCTGCGACATTCTTCTAAACGCTGATATAGCACTCGATAGGCTTTTTGCAAATCACCAAAGCTAAATCCATTTGGATCTGCGGGAAGACGGCTCCAATTTATTCTCTTCATTTTGAATTCAACGTGATATCATTGTATGCGTTTATGTGTGCGCTTTTTTTTACGTTTAACTTTTGCCGCTTTGGGTTGGTGCAGAGTAGACAGCATCACGATCCCGATGCCAGAAATTGCAATCATCGACAGCAATGTAACAAACCCGATCTCGCAGTGACTCACAGCAGAGCGGAGATCCGCGCAAGCTCGACTCTCATTTTGTCTTTACGCGCTCGCGCCTTATTGCCGCCAAGATCCTCGCCAATGCTTGCCGCCTGTCCCGCCCAGAACTTTGGTTGTCCGTCAGCATCAGACGGCAATTGCACTGCTACCGCCGCATCGTCTATAGTATCAGCTATTGCCGTAACTGATGCCGCTTTCAGTTTTAGCGTTTTATCTCCCTCAAAATCAGCGGGGTCGGCCTTCCAATCCTCGGCTACATAGTCCCACTCGCGCCCATCGTAATACCCGTCGATCCACGTTTGAAGATCCGTAGCAGTAGCCTCTCTCGCGGCGGTACGGTCGGCGGCTTGAGAATCAGCAAGCGCAGTTGTGATTTCGTCGGTTGACGCTTTCGTCGTGCCGTCAGTGAATAAGCTCATTTTTTATCCTCTACGTTGTATCGTTGCCAGTTACTGTCGATGTGCCGCTCTGATCAAGATGATTCCAAGAGGTGTTGGCCGTAGACCTGTTACCGACCATCACGCAATTTTCTGCATAATCGTGGATATAAAGACCCCCACCGCCATTAGAAGCGACTTTATTGCTCGTTACTATTCCATTGTCTCCTCCAGAATCCATATAGATCCCTCTGCCTGCATTTGAGACAGAGTTGTTGCCGTGAATCAACGACCACTGACTATTACAATAAATACCGTTACCATCGCAACCGATGGTGTAGCAGTACAGTACCTTGCAGTCGCTACCATTTACATACACGCCATTATCGTCACTGTCGAGGATTGAAAGCTCTTGTGCGATTATTGTATCTCCCGACATATAGAGAACCGATTTAGTGTTTCCCGCCAAACCAGTGCTTTTGGCCGAAAGGCTTTTAATCAGGCACCGATCCCCCGCAATTTCGAGTGCGTGAGCATTTACCGAACCGCCATCAATCACTGTGTCCCAAGACTCACCCTCAATGACCAAATCGTGATGGCTCGCATTAGTCGCAATATTTTCGTTATACGTGCCGTTGCGAATCCACACGCGACCACCGCCACCACGCGCATAGAGAGCATCACACGCCGCCTGTATCGATGTGAAATCGCCACGACCCGCCACATCGACGACGAAGCCGCGACCCGCCATCACGTACGATTTTGCGGCGTGGCTCAGGCCACTCTGAGATGTGAATATATTTGCCATTAATCGATCACGCTCCTCGTTTGTCCGTCAAATTCAATAGCACCGCTTCGTGCAGTGATATACTCTGGCAATGTCGCACCCGTCTTAAGCCTGACATCGGCATCGGCAATGGTAGCGGTAGTTGTTCCATCGATTGACTGCCTCAGCCCCATGTTTAAGTCCCAAATCTCGGTCTGATTAGCGGCTGTCGTTACTGCCGCAAGACCTGTATTCTGATCAACTCGGACGCTCTTGACATCGGTGTTGGCGAGCGTTGCCGTTGCTCCACCGAGTCCGCGCAACATCCGTTGATATTCCGCTTTTATCTCGGTCTCTGTCCACGCCGACTCACAAATAGAGAGTTGAGCCATTTGACCATCGAAATACTGACCACCACTAATACCTCCAACATAACATTCTGCATAGGATGATACGTTTTGTTCCCAAGTTGTGTTAGTCTCTTCGCCTATCTTTAATCCATCAGCCCACAACTCTAACCCTCGACCCACCTTATAAGTAGCAACAACATGGTGCCATTCCGCGTCGATATAATCACCGGAGCCGTTGGCGGTTTCGTTTTGAATGCTACTGTTGCGAAATTCAGTTTGCAATCTGCCGCCGCTGGACATAATAGAAACTTGGACGTAGGCGGCAAGTGGCGAGGATGCCAGAAAAACAAAACTTTCATCGGCTGATGGATTGGTCGCAGTGGTCGATTTAAAATAAAACGAGACAGTTAAACTGTTACCCGCCGCTACAGCCCAACCCGCCTCCCCTGTGTCGGTCAACGTCTGATTGGTGCCGTTAAATGTTGCTGTGTTGCCAAATGGGCCAGAGGTGAAGGTTGTGGAATTATTGTTCGTCAGATTGTGGCCATTGCCACTCCTGTCATTAACATCGTTAAGCGGATAGGCTCCCTTTCTATCGCCTTTCATGTACGGGGTTTGATACGTTGACGTTATGAAGATATGAGCCGATTCTGTGTTTTGATTACCCGCAGTTGTACCCGTCATAAATCCCAAGTCTAATCCCGCATTCGTTGCTACTGCGAGTCCATCGAATCCATTGGGTGCATCAAAGGCCGCGAGGTCTACAATAACTGCTGACCCACTATTACCAATCGACCCCCCATTCCAATTCGCCTGTGGCATATAATTCGGAGCACCAAGTCCGCTTGCGTATACGCTGAACATATTGTATCCATACACGCTGTCTGGTGCCGAATCGCGCATCCACCACATTTTTCCACTTTGCGACATTGCTATCGCGTCGAGGTCACTGCCCATCGTTGAAGTATAGATTGCATCATTGACGGGATTATACACATTCCCCGAACCCCCGCCCGTACCAATATTAGTCGCAGCTGCCCACCAATGTTTGGGGCGGTCAAACTCATCGACCGACAATGGGTCTCGCACTGCGGCAATAGCGTTTACCGTGTTGCTAAGAAGAACGAAACTTGTTCTTGTGCTTCCATTGCCTTTGCCGTCATTGCGCTCTTCTATATTCCCCTCATAGCGGCGTTGCCCCGATTGAAACCATCCGATGCACTCATCGCGCAAAAAGTCTATTATCCACACGCCGCCACCATCCGCACCGAAGAATAACTTACCGTCCAAAAATGTGAGAGTAACCGGAGGGCTTGACGCGCTGAAATACAGCATATTGCTATCGTCATTACTCGACCCACCAGTATCGAATTTCGCATACTGCGTATCTGTGTCGAGATTCCACCACACAAGTGATGTTTTGGCATTAGTGATAAACATCGCACCGCGCATCGGTGGCGCACCCAACTCTTGATACCAACTGGTGAATCGCGCCCGTGCCAAAAACGCTTGCACATCCCACATCGTGGCGGGATCGGTGAGATCGACAAGTATGATCTTAAAGGCGTTTTGCGATCCAAGAGCCGCGCCAGATGCGGAGATATTAAGCATCTTCGCATTGGCTGTTCCCGCTACCGCTAACGTAGTCGTAGTCCCGTCAAACGTCAGGTTGCTCTCTGCGCTCAAAGCAGAGGTGCCATTGCCTGTCAAAATATTATCAGTCGCTACAGTAGCCAGACCCGTGCCGCCATCGACTACGCCAAGGGTATCACCCGCCACGAACTCGCCAATGCCAGTGCTGTCACCACCACCTGTTCCAGATGCGGAATCGGGCAAGACTTTGAGTGGTTTTCTATCTGCCATATTTAATCCTTTTCATTATTGATCTCGCAGTGGGTCACGCAGATTCCAACTGAGCAAGATACCCATTCGCACCGAGCCAGCGGTCATATCTATCGCGGATTTTCCACACACCAGATTTACTCAGAGTGACTAATGGAATGACTTCTGTTTCCAACTCCACGCCATCGACTACGACCGTTTCCATCTCATAACTCGTAACAACCTGCTCTACGTAATCGCCTGTATTCGATTCGGCTACGTATTTCGCAAAATCTTCGTGCGTTGTTGACCAAACTCCATCCGTCTGTGTGTCTGCGGGGATTGTCACGACGCACCACTGTGGAGCGATAGCATCGTTTGCCGCTGATATTCCAGCCGATACCAGTTTGGGTCGTGTTGCGATGTACGCATTGACTTCAGCCGTTCCACTGTCAAAGTCAGCTTCACCCATTAGATCCGCATGAGTTGCGACAGTCGAACCATCTGCGTCTGATGTCGGCCACGCCGTCAGTAGCGCGTCAATTTCTTGATTATTTAATGCGCGTCGATGTTGGTAAATTGCCATTATATTATTCCCTTATCCGTATTGTAAAAGACCCTTGATGAAATCTTGATAGTCAGTGCCTTCGATCTTAACGTGCCGGCCTGTCACTGTTCCAGAATACGTGATAGACGGTGCGATCATTATGACCAACCCAGCCGCACCGCCACCATTGCCCCCCGCGCCTCCCGCACCACCATAACC
>Ga0208919_1001142_pt1 | contig 15764 bp, 14 predicted proteins | sample 4_EtaG_FD_184076 | JGI IMG/M metagenome (GOLD analysis project Ga0208919, IMG submission 184076) | Marine viral communities from the Subarctic Pacific Ocean - 4_ETSP_OMZ_AT15127 metaG (SPAdes) (version 3) | ecosystem: Environmental > Aquatic > Marine > Oceanic | place: Pacific Ocean | collected...
CCTGTTTCTTTTTTTATTTGGTGGAGTAATGTTTCTTCTTGCAATGTTAATTGTTGCTTCAATTTATGAGCTCTTTCAACGTCCACTCTCACCCCAAGAAATCTCATGTCTACCAGACAAGGAAACAGATCTGTCTCGAGTTCAAAAATAGACTCAACATCTTGATGTAATAATTCTTTTTTAAATATTTGCCAAAGTTCTAAAGTAAGCTCTGCATCTTTTTCTGCGTAAGATCCAACATACATTGCTGGCAGTTGCCACATGTCTGCTTTAGGATCTAATCCCCTAGACTTTGCTTCTTCATTTAATGCAGACTCATTTTTACCATGACCTAAATAATCCCAAGACAAACTGTTTAAATCAAATCTAAATCTATTTTCATCAATTAAAGATGCTGCAATCATGGTATCAACTATTTGTCCATTAATACCAAGACCCATAGATTTAATCCAACAAACATCATACATAGCGTTGTGAAATATTTTTATAGCGTTACTATCTAATACATCTTTGAACCACTCTAAAGTTTTTTTACGATCCATGTTTGGCCCTGATCCGTGAGCAATTGGGAAATAAAATTTTCTTCCTGGTACAGCAACAGCAATACCCACGACTTCTCCATTACCAATAATAGATCCGCTGCCTTTTGATTTTAAATCTGGATCTCTTGTCTCCAGGTCAATTGCAATCTCGTCATACTTTCTTAAATCTGGATATTCTTCGGGTTCATTCCATTCTGTCTGTGCTTCAAATAAAGGTACCTTCATTTTTTTACCTCGTATACGTATTTGTTTTCTATTATTTTAATCATCTTATCTTTGTTACTAAATGCATATAAAGCTGCATTGTAGTCATGAGGAAATATTTCCCATGCAAGTTCTTTTTCTAACCCAAGATAAATTTCTAAGTTAAATTTATTTTTGGCAAATTTAATTGTTTTGCGTACTGTTGATTTTTTTGGCATTATTTTTTATTCATATCTTTTATTGTTTTAATTTCTAATTCACAATAATGAATTATTTTTTGAAGATCTTGTATGCCTGCTTTATTTTTATATCTGCAAACATATTTAATAACGTTGCCTTGAAAAAAAGATAAATCATTTTTAGAAATAAATTCGTAAGGTTGTATGTGAAAGTTTCTGTAGTGACTCCCGCCTATTTGCTTATCTTGTGGAAATGAATCCTTAAATATATCTTTATGTGTCATAGTGGATATCCCTTTCGTTCTATTTTTGCTCTCATTAAATATAAATTTCTTTTTGCTCTCGTACAACCTACATACCATACTCTATGCTCTTCGTCACGTTTTATTATACTTTTAACAATAGCTTCTCTTATTTTTTTAGCGTTATCTAATACTAAAATTACATTTTTACATTCACCGCCTTTTGCAGCATGAATTGTAGACACTTTAATTCTTGCTTCATCACTTAATCTTTCTTTATTTGACAACATTAATCTTATATAAATTTTATCATCAGCTGGTGCATTATCAAAACACTCGAACCATTTTAAATCTTTTTTGAGTTCTCTGTTTCCTAAATATTCTTTTATATCTTCTAATGCTGTGTCAGATACTTCTTCTCCATTTAACCATTTGCTATGATTAATAATTGCTTTGTAGAGTTTTGTGTTGTAACTTTTTTGATGTCTGTTTTCATAATATAAACCTTTTACTTTTAAAAGATCACATACTTCTTTGGCCCTAGATAAAGTTCTAGTTAGTATCAACCAATTGTCTTGGTAAAGATCTACATTTTCTAAACTATTAATTTTACTACATAATCCTTCTTCATCTCTTGGTAAATAATTTTTAGTTGCTCTAAGTCCTGCAATTCTTGCAGTAATAATTTCCGATACATCTTGCACTGCTTTCGGAATCCTTCGTGATTTTGATAATACTTTTTCTGTAGCATGTTCTTGAATAAATCTATCTACATCTGCACCGGCCCAACCATATATTGCTTGGTCATCATCACCAGCTAAATAAATATTTTTTGATTTAGATTTTAATATGTCATACAGCTTCCATTGTATTGGAGATAAATCCTGAGCTTCATCAATAAATACTACATCAAAGTTTGGAATTTTATTTGGTTGTTGCACAATATCATGAATCATGTCTGTAAAATCTACTAAGTTATTTATGTCTGGATGTTTGTAATGATTGTAGTTTGCTTCAATATGTTTTAATAAATCTGGTTTTACATTTGTTGAATGTTCTCCTGTGCAATACTCATCCCATACTGGAATATCTTTTTCTTTTGCTTTTAAAATAATTTGAAAGTATTCATTATCACAAGTTAAGTAAGGTGAAGCATCAGCATCTTTTTTAGCATTGACTCTTATACTTAATTCTTTTCCAAGATCATTATAATGATAGTCCTGCATAACGTTTTCTTCTCTAAGTCCCAGACTGTGAAAAGCTAAAGAGTGTAATGTTTGAAAATATTTAAGTTGTTTCTTTTTATACTTAGGATTCTTTTTAAGCATTCTATCTCTTGCTTCATTGGCTGCTTTACGAGTAAAGGCAAAGTAACCTATTTTACTTACTGGAGTACCTATTCTTATGTAGGCCATGGCTCTTCTAATTAATTTTTCTGTTTTCCCTGTACCTGGAGGGCCATATATTTTTGTAACCTTTGTCATTAAAGAATATCTTTTTTACTCTTCATTGGTAAAATTTCTATTTCATTTTCTTCTTTGTTAAAATATTTCATAGAAACTTTTATACATCTCACAGGATTGTTAGATTTTTTTTCTGTTGATTTTTTAGGGTATCGTTTAGGATGTCTAAGTTCTGCTTCAAAAAAATCCATTAACATTTGTCCTGTTCTATCAATCTTAGCTTTCCATTCTTTATTTTTTAAAAAATTATAAAAAGGATCAAATACAAAATAAGCAAAACCATCAGTATCAATTAACGTGCTACCACTTCTAAATGCAGCATCACTAACAGCTGGAACACCGTGAATATAGTCTTCTAAGTGTTTGTGCAATACTTCTTTAGGTGAAGTGCCTGGCGGAGCTTTTTCTGTTTTCATTCCTTGCCATAAAGTATCTAATATAGTTTGCATATCATCACCTTTAATTCTTGGTGGTGGAATAGGTGTATGTGCTCCAATCAAACGTCTAAGTTTTTCTTGATCCATAATATAATTTATATCTCTCGCAATTATTTGTTGTGTAGTTTCACCTTCAATTTTATCATTATAATGTACAGTAAATCTAAATTCTGGATCTGGTGAATAATCTATTTTAATTAATGCAGACAGTGTTGGAAACTTTTTAACTTTGTCTGATGCTACACCAAACTTTCTTTTTAAACATTCTGACTTAACACACATACTATTAATAGGTTCTTCTGAACATGTATGGCCTGCAGTATCTTTTTTATAAGCTTTAATTTTTTGTTTTACTTTTTCATCACCCCATATGTTATCGTAAACGATATAATTTCTAGCCCCTTCTAAAAGTTTTTCTTCCCAGTTGTCTGGATATTTCTTTTTAGCAAACACCATATAATTATAAATAAATCTATCTCTATAATCATCTAATTTAGATTTTGATAATCTTTGAAGACATACAGGTCCATCTATAAATTCATCTGCACCACCTGTAAGTTCTAGTCTAATTAATTCATCTGCAAATTCTTCTAGTTCTTCTTTTGTTTTTGTGTTAGCCTCGACGACTTTTATAAATTGTTCGAAGGTAAACTCTGTACCGTCTAAATTTACACCTACTCTTTCATTACGATTGTAATAAGGTAGATTAATAAAATTACCATTAATTGGTTTTTGATCTGAACCTACACCTAGTTGTGTTTGTTTTGGAAATATTTCTGTTGATGCTTTTAAATCAAATGTAAATAATAATTTGTCTAAAAAATTTCTTACAAAACTTGCTTTGACTGGTTCTTTAAAGAACACATAAATATGAAGTCCACCACTCTTAGATTTAACGGGCACTACAGGAATATTTTTCTTATCGATAATTTCTAAATACTTTCTTAAATCAAAATTGTCGTACTCATCTGAGTCGATATCAATTGCTCCAAACTTTGCGAGTCCTTCATCATTACAAGGTTGGATACCAATAGACTTTTTGCCTGTAAGATGATCTAAATAATCAGACTCTAATAATTCTTTTGCTGCCCAACCATACTTTAATTTTAGTTTACCTGTAGCTGGATCTTTAAACGCAGAGTTAATATCTGCATAACCATAATCTCTTTTAAGACCTGTAAATATTTCTATAAATTTATTTTCCATCTTTCCTTTTTAGTAGGGGTGACTCCACTCTCGCTTTGCCACCCCTGTTGCAACCATTCCCGGAGGGGAATTTTACATAATGTGAGCGGATCCATCCGAAGACTTAGCCGTATCTTCCTCACCATGTTTAACTTGAACATCTCCTTTTGAAATGCTCTCAGAAAAACTTCTAGCTTGTTGATACGTATTTGCGTCTTGAATTGGACCTATCTTGCTCACTTCCCAACCAAACCATGTGCCTTTGTCGTTAGACTGTTGCACGGTTTTTAGTTGATAAAGATGGCTAAAAGATGCGGGTGTGAACATACCGTTCTTACCTTGCAGCTTTATACTTTGCATCATGCTATTCCATTTTCTACTAATTTTTAATTGAGTAGATTTCATAGCAATCAACGCAGTGGTCGGTGAGTCACTGTTGACTACAACAAAATGTTGAGCAGTCTTCTCGATATAATTACCGTTTGGAAGTCTATCTTTAAAGTCTGCACCTCTAGTTGTTTTAGTCATGATGTCACTAGACGCAGGATAGATATTAACTGGAGCACCAGATCCATCTTTTCCTCTGTCTTTCCACTCGACATATTCGAGTTTGTAGTAACATGGAATCACTGAGACTCCTTTTTCACCATTGAAGAGTTCTCCTGTTACTGAATTATAAATCATTCCAGGTTCTGCACCTTCAACATACTTGCCGTCTCTCTTGTTTACTTCTGGAGATAACTGTCCAAGTATTTTAAGAAACGGTAATGCAAGATCATCTTGTCCTACCGCTCCAGTCTGCACATTTGCATCTGCTTCAAACACTACATTTGTAGCTAATGCATTTTCCTTCTTTATTGTTGGTTCTTTGTTCATGTTTCTATTTCCTTGTTATTTTGGTTCTGTTTCCTGCGAACACGTTAAATAGATCCGTGGGCATCTCTTTCCCAGACTCAAGACGCTCACGAACCAATGCTTTAAGAGTCATGGGCTCAACCTTTAACTTCTGGGTAGGTTGATATCCTTGACCTTGCGCAAGGACAGCAAAATCTGCCGCCTTGTTATCTTCGTTACGACCAAAGGAAACGGTGATCATATTTTTAATTATGTCACCCAAGCCATTGTTACGAAGCCAGTTATATGCTTCTTCCTCTCTTGATTTAGGAATTGAAGCACCATAGACGGGCATGCATTGTACACCTGCACCGTCTGCTAAACTAAATTTTGATATATTCATTTCTGTCATCATCGTAGGTATAACCTCTCCCGATAAAACGTCCATATCCTTTTTTAGTTTTTTTAATTCTTCTTCTTTTGCTACAACTTTATCTTCCAAGGTTCTTAACTTTACAACCTGGGCAGATAGTTCTTTGATGTCGTTAGTATTCTTACTAGCCAACGAATCAACTTTGTCTTCTTCTAGATTTATACTCATGTCTTTTTACCTTTCGTAGTAGTTAATAATGTTGTTAATATAATGTCATAATATCCTATGTCAAGTTTAATCTTCAATCTTTCCTTGTTCATATAAATTTATTTCTATGGGATAATAAGTTTTTTCTTGTCTGTCCCATTTTAGTAAATTAAATTTTCCTCCGGTTTTATCAGCTACAATTGAACAAGCTACACCTATGATTGCAGGGTCACCTGTAAGTAGTAAATAATCGTCCGGAGTATATTTATCTAACAGTTTTCTTAACTTAAAAATTAAGGGCCCTGGAGATAATATAATTTGTGAATGTTCTGGTAATAAAGTTTTCAATGTGCCAAACTTTTGAGCTCCCATAATATTAAATTTAGGGGTTCCTATCTTAGTTCCTGGTAATTCTTGTATTATATAAACTGTGTTCATAACTTTCCTATTGACATCTATTATAGGGTTATGTTATCACTGTCAATAGAAAGAAGAAATTATTATGGATTATAAATTTAAAACTAAGCCTTATGCGCATCAATTGAAAGCGCTTAAGAAGTCACATAACAAAGAACTATTTGCATACTTTATGGAAATGGGTACAGGTAAATCTAAAGTGTTAATAGATAATGTATCTATGCTTTATGATAAAGGTAAAATAAATGGGTTTTTATTAGTTGCGCCTAAAGGTGTTTATAAAAACTGGTTCGACTCAGAAATACCTACACACATGGTAAACCACATAGATAAAAAAATGGTGTTGTGGCAAGCCAACATTACTAAATCACAACAATTAAAGTTAGATTCATTGTTTGAACCTGGAGAGGATCTTCATATTTTAATTATGAATGTTGATGCATTTAGCACATCTAAAGGTGTAGAGTTTGCAGCTAAATTTTTACGTTGCCATAGAACTATGATGGCCATTGATGAGTCTACAACTATAAAAAATCCTGATGCTAAGAGATCTAAACATATTTGTTCTTTGGGCCAGTATGCTAAGTACAAAAGAATTCTTACAGGATCACCTGTAACTAAATCGCCTTTAGATTTATATAAGCAATGTGAATTCTTAGGTGAAGGTTTATTAGATTTTACTTCTTATTATGCTTTTAGAACTAGATATGCCATACTTAAAACCATGAACTTTGGTTCTCATAGTGCAAAGGTTCCTGTTGGTTATCAAAATTTACAAGAACTATCTGATAAGATTGCTTTATTTTCAGACAGAGTTTTAAAAGAAGATTGTTTAGATTTGCCAGACTATACTTATCAAAAAAGAATTATACAATTAAGTAAAGAGCAACAAAAAATTTATGATCAAATGAAAAGTGTAGCTCTTGCGCAAATGGATGGTAAGCTAATGACTACATCTACTGCATTAGTTCAATTAATGAGACTCCAACAAATTACTTGTGGTCATTTTAAAGCTGATGATGGTACACTTAAAATTATTAAGAATGAAAGAGTCAATGCATTAATGGACATCTTAGAAGAGGTAGAGGGTAAAGCTATTATCTGGGCTCATTGGAGACACGATATAGATTCTATAGTTAAAGCAATTGAAAAAGTATATCCGGGTTCCGTGATGACTTATTATGGATCTACGTCTACTGAAGATAGAGCCAAAGCTATAAAAGAAATACAGGACCCAAATTCTAAAGTTAGATTCTTAGTGGGTACACCACAAACAGGGGGTTATGGTATTACTCTTACTGAAGCTAATGTAATGATTTATTATTCTAACGGATATGATTTAGAAAAAAGAACTCAATCAGAGGCTAGAATAAATCGTATAGGTCAAAAAAGAAAAATGACCTACATAGATATCATATGTGAAAAAACTGTAGATGAACGTATAGTAAAAGCTTTACGTAAAAAAATTAATATAGCTAGTGAAGTCATGGGAGAGGAATTAAAACAATGGATTTAATTATTTTAAATGATGGTCTGTATCAATTAATTCCTGTTACAAAACAAATGATGGAAGGTATTGTAATAACGGGTGAGATAGATTGCTTTGATCTTTGTGACATACTTAGATTAAAACTAACGGGATATATAGATACTTTAAACTTACATATAATGAATGATAATAGTGGTAGTATGATAGGTTGTATGTGTCGTTAAATATCTACCAGTCCAGTTTCGCGATTTAAAAACTTGTATTCAATTTTTTGTATATTAAAATCTTTTTTAATCTTTTCACAAATTTCTTTTACATCAAACTCACCACACGAATAAACATCAAACTGCATTAATGCAGGGTTAGGTTCATCCCAAACATGCATAGCTATGTGAGAAGTTTCAATAATTGCAACAGCGGTAATACCTCTATTACCTTCCATTTTACAATACTTAACATAAGGACCCATAAATATTTTCATATTTATAGAATCAACAAATTCTTTCATCCATTCTGTTAATTGTTCTTCATCTACTGGAGGTTTAATTGCTTCAGCACGTATAATAAGATGTTGATGCACCAACAAACTATTTTTCATAAAATTTAATTTAACATGTCCATAAGTAAAGTTAACAGCACTGCACCCATACCGCCAACAATCCAATACTCTAATCTTTTAATTCTTTCTTGCATTTCTTTTATCTGCTCAAACGTTTGCTTCTGCATAATTCTGCAAAGCTTTTCATGAGATTCTATTTTTTGTAATGCAGATTTTCTAGCCATTAACTTGAACCCAAATTATTTGTTGCGTTATCAATTAATGCTTGAAGTTCTGCAATAGTTAAACCCGTTGCACTTTCTGCTCCTGGAAGAAGAGGTGATTGCATTTTAGAAGAATCAAATTCAAATGTTTGAACAGGTTTTACCTCATCAACATTTCTATTAAATTTTTTTCTAATATCTAAATTTTCAAAAGCAGCAGACCCACCTAAAGGTAGACTACTAAGTCTAGACATATCATAAGTAGGTTCGTTATATCTTTTTCCTAGACCAAGTTTTTGTCCAACACCTCTTACTAGATTTCCTAAAATTCCACCACTTGTAATAAGATCCATTATACCACCTCTACGATTTTTTGAAAATGCAAGTGGATCAAATGCTTTAGCCGCTGCTAATTCAGATGGTGATACCGTATTTCTGTCATCAAAAAAACCTGGGTTAACTCTTTGACCTGCTCCTGCTGCAATAACAGATGATCTTAAATCTTGTTCTGCTTGTGTCTTAACTCCAGGTCCTGCACCACTGGGTGCTCCATAATTACTTGCTTGAACTTCTGCTCGATCTCTTGCATTTGTGCTACCTGTTTCCATGGCACTCATTGCAGTTCCAGATGTATAATCTCCATCTGCATCAAAAGAGTCATAACTAGGTATACCTTTTGGTCCTTTATGTGGTGTGCCTTTTTTAGCTTTCTTTAACATCTTAGCTTCAGCATCTGTAATATATGCAAGCTTAACTGCTGGTGCATTTTTTCTAGCTTTAAATTTTTTAGGAACAGTCACAGATGGAGAGTTTTTAATGTAATTTTTAACTCCGTCTTGTGCTACGTAATCTATTTTTTTATCTATTGACATAATTAACTAAATATCCCCCTTGGAAAGTATTTTTCAAATAGTCCAGGCGTTGTTCTGTTAGGAACAGAAGCTGATACTACTTGAGTATTTATAGCAGTATTTTTGTTTTGATCAACGGGTAAAACTGCAGGAGTATCTTCTACAGGTCCCACTCTTGCGCCTAAAGGGGGTAATTCTCTTGCTTCTTTAACACCAAAAGTTAAAGCTGCATCGATGAATGATTCAAAACTTTCTAAACTATCATTAAGATCATAGTTTCTTACATCTTTTCTTAGATCATCCCAAGCATCTTCAGCTACATCTAAACCTAATTCGAATTTTAATGCTGCATCTAGATTTTGATCTTCTAATCTTTCAAGTAAAGATTTAACTCTAGCTTCACTTGGAGTAGGTACTTTAAATCTACCAGCAAATAAATTTTGTACTTCTGTTTTATTTTTTAAACGATCATTTAAAACTTTTCTTAAATCACTTCTACTTACACCCAGGTCTTCAGCAGCTTGAATAATATTCATTAAATTTTTTTGAGATTTAAATGAATCTATTACCCAAACTTTGTAAGCATTAATTTTTTGCTCTGGTGTAGATCTTGCACTGTAAGCAACACTTGCAAACTTAGCACCAATGTTTCTTTTATCTCTACCAAATGATGTAATAACAAATGGCATACTTTGCATAGGTTTAATTTCTTGTACACGTATACCAGCCATCAATGCTACTAATTCATCTCTTAAATTTCTTTCACTACCATAATCTGTAAATCTACCACTAGCACCGTCCCATACTTTAACTGCTGAAGTAAATGCTCCAGGATTAAGACCACCTATGATATGTTCTAAACTTCTAGATATTTTAACACCTAGTGGATCTGTTTCTCGATAAATCATTTTACCTGTTCCTGTTCGTCCACCTCTTAAAGTAACGTCCGTGATTCTTTCAACACCAATAGACTCCGATATAAAGGGTGAAAAGAATTCTACCAAAGCTCCGGGATTTTCTGCATCACCAATTAAAGAATTAAACACAATTGTATTTGCACTGTCTTGATTTAATTCCCCTCTACCAAAAGCATTTACAACTGCATTGATTGGTCTAACCAAAGAGTCGTAAGGATTAGAATATGAAAAATTAAAATACTTAAAGTTACCATCGGCATCAGGTGATGATACTGGTATTAGTGTTGCGTTCTTTTCATACACAGGAACAAACGCTCTAGCTTTTTGCATCATTTCATCACTTACACCCGTGATAGCTTGAGCTGTACCACCAATGACTGTACCTATACCACCAAATGTTGCTGAAGCTCCTATTAATCTACGAGCTCCCATTTGTCTAATGTATGGATTAACACTTGTTAATTCTCTTGCACCTATTGTAATTAAGTTAGATCCTGTTCTTAATATCTCTGCAGGGAACGCTATAAAGTTTCCAAAAGGTAAGTCTCTAATACTTTGAATTATTTTAGGAACCTTACTATAAGTCGGAATAGTATTAGTTACAAGATACGCAGACACTTCTTTAAGAGCTTCGTCTGCTGTTTTCTTTGCACCTGTAATAGAACTTATTTCAATAAAATCTTCTTTAGCTACAGTTCTGTACCAGTCTTTTACTTCATTTAATACTTTCGCAGGGTTAGCTTTAGGGTCTCCGAACGCTTGTTTAAGAGCAGACTGATAGAATCTGTCAGAGTATATTTTCCAAACGTTGTCACCTCCTTGATAAACATCAACAAACTTTTTAACTGTTGGGTTTTTCATAAAGTCATCAATACTTAATAGACCTTTAACTCCTCTTTCAGCTAAACGTTTCATTTCATTAACTGCAATACTTTGATCGATGATTCCTCTTGTTACACTATCATCTATAAAATCATCAAATATCTTTTCGTCTATTTTTCCACTTTTAAATATATCTTCAAACGTATCTCTGAATGCTTGCGATACTGAAGTACGACCTCCTATTAATCCACTAGCTAATGGAAAGAAAGATGCTGTAGAAACGTTTCTTACTTGTGTCATTGGTGAGAAAATAGTTTTAGTTATCTGACCACCTGCTTTAAATTTCATTATGTTAGAATAAAAAACATTATCAAATAAATTATCAAAATTACTTTTTACTCCTTGTATTGCATTTGCAATTTCAGGAAGTGTAAAATAAGTATCAAACTTTGCTACTTCTCCTTCTTTAGGTTTTCTCATTTTTTCATTTCTAAAAAATTTAGAATCTAAAGCAAAGTCATCAATAGAATTAATACCAGCATCAGGTCGAGCTGTAATTTTTCTTAAACGTGTAGGATCAATTCCTCTTCTTATGACATCTTGATACGCAGCGTCATCAGTTAAAATGTTTTTAAATACCACACCGTTTTTTAACCATTGAGATTCTACAAGATCAAAGTATTGTCTTTGATAAACTTGTTTGTTATTCCATATAATTGTATCTAATACTGGACTATAATCTTTTATTTCTACTTTTTGTCCTTTAGGTGTAGATAAAAATTTTCTAATTTCATCAGAAAGGTCATCTACTTTTTTTATATCTTTACCAGTAAATCTACCAACAGATGCAAAAAATTTATTGGTATTAGCTCCCGAGTTTATTACCGCACTTTTTAATCCTTGCATTCTAAGTGCAACTTCTTCGTCTAATAATTTATTAAATGATGTTTCTTTTTCGTTAAGTTTTTTACCTTCTTTTAATTTTTTTCTTAATGTATCTGCTTCTTTTCTAGAAATATTTTTAGGTCGCATGTTTTGATTTTGAAGAATAGTGTTTTTTATTTCTTTTCTAGCTCCAGCAGCTACTTCACCTTTTACATCAAACTTAAAATTTTTATTGTTAAAAGATGCAAGTCTTTGTTTAAAAAAATTATCTGCATCTTTCATTTTTAAACTAGCTAAATCTTTAAAAGATTTAATTGGAGAGTTAGCAAACATATTACCTACCATTTGATTAGACTCTTTTAACATTTGTTTTATTTCTTTAGCCTCGGTCCTTACTGCAGGATTCACTAGTTTTAACATTTTTTCAGATTGTACTTTACCTGGGGCCATAATATAATCTGTAATTTTATTACGTTCTCTTTGTAAATCATCCATGACGTTTCTATAACCAGGACTATTTGTTACTTTATCAAATATGTTACCTTTCATTTTAGTAACAATGTCATAAAGTTTTTCATTCATGTATTCGTCTTTACGATTAAATTTTTTAGTGATGGCTTCTAATTTAGCTTGTACTTTATCACCTTCATTTTTTAAACCTTTAGACATTAAACCTGCAGAACCAAAGTATTCTTTTAGTTTACTTAATTTACCTGCAACTGTTTGACCAAACGTACCACCTTTAGTATTATAAAAAGCCCACATAGATGGATCAGGTATATCTAATTTTTCATATAGTTTACTTTTAAACTTATCTTTTTTTGTGCCAAGTTTAGTTACACCTTTAGTAATAAAAGTACCTTCTTTACCTTTACCGGCTATTCCAACTGTTAATGGATTAAGAATTTTACTATCTAATTGTCTAAACACTGCACCTGCTGCAGGATCAATTACTTTATTATATACAGGCCCTAAAAGTTTTTTACCTAACGCACCTGCAACTGGTAACATTGCAATAGTACCACCAATAACTGCACCTTCAGCTCCAAACTTTAACTTTTGTTTCATCTTTTCTATAGCTAAGTCTTTACCTGTAGCGGATGCAAGATCCGGTGTTTCTGTTATGCCAAGCATGTCTGATAAAACAACGTTCTTAGTTGGTACACTAACTGCAATATCCGTAGCTCCACCTAGAGCTCCCCAGTAACCAGCTCTTCTTGCAATCTCTGTACTTTTAGCTCCAATTGTGGGTAAACTAGAAAGTTTAGTGGTGGCACCTGCATTTCTTAAAAGAGGAATAGCTCTTCCTATTTTAGATGCAATACCTAGTGGTACACCAAATTGAGTTATAGTTTGAACGATTTGTCCAAGACCTGTTTTAGCTTCAATATTTAAAATGGGAGCTGCTTCAAAAAAAGCATCTATCTTTCCTGTAAGATCTTTGTCGGTTAACATATCAAAAGGTAATACACCTAATGTAACTAGACCTTGTAGTGCATCACTGATACCACCTATAGGTGCTCTAAATACATCTAGTGCGTAATCACCAATAGTAGTTTCTGACTCTGGTGCTACTACATCTTGGTCTTGTTGGAATGCTGCAATTTTGGAAAGTTCTTGCCAATCCATTGAACCTCCTATGCCATTACAGATGGCGGTAATATTAAATTAACTCCGTACTTTGTGTTAAAACTACTGACATCATTTTGTGAATTAATATAGTAAAAATCTTGTAATGCTTCTTTGCTGTTTGCTAATAATTGTACAATATCATCTGTTATTTCCTTTGGTAATCTAGATCTTAATGTAGCAAAGTCCATAACAGGTACTTCTTTCATTGGTTCTACATTTTCTGCAGCGGTTACTTTTGTTGCTTCAACGTTTTCTATTGGAGTCTTAACAGTTTCTTGTTCTATAGTTTCAGTTATTTCTCCCATTTCAGGAGTTCCAAGAGCTCTGTTTACTCTGCCGCCTTCTGCTAAATTTAAATCACTTAAACCAGGAATAGTAATTCCTGCTATTTTAGCGTACTCTGCATATTCTTTTATAATCTCTTTAGCTTCGGCTACTTTCTTTTGAGAAGCAGCATCTTTTTTATTTCCATATCTTTGTATATTTCTTAAAGCATCTTTGTAAGCTATATTGTTAGCTGATAACATGGCAGTAGCAAATTCTACATTAATATCTTTACCACCTTGTGCACCTTTAATTACAATTTCCCAACCTTCTAACTCTAGTTCGTTTTTAGTTTTAGTATTATTTTTATCTGCAAGTTTTTTATTTACATAATTTTTAACTATTTTTTCTGTGTTAGTTAATTTACCGTCGGCTAGTTCTTTTGCTTTGTAATTTTTGTAAGCAGTAAGTATTAAAGCCTTATCTTGTTTTCGTTCTTCTTTAGCTAGTTTGACTGCACCCTCTCCGGCTACTTCTAATTTATCTGCAATCGTTCCAGGTGTTTTAATAGCTTTAGCAAGTATTAAAGCTTTCTCGCCTCTACTTGCCTTAGTGTCTTTTAATAAGTCTTTAAGAAGGTCTACTTCACCTTCGATTGAATCTTTCATAGATGTCTCACTTATCAACTCGTTAAGATCTATTTTATTATTATTATTGTCAGTAATTTTTTCTTTTACATTATAAGTTACACCTTCTCCTGGTCTTACTATACCCGTTATTGTAGTATCTAAATCTTCCGAGTTAGATGTTATTTTATTGTCTTTAACTTCTTCAATAGTTTTAGGCCCTTCACTAGTCATGAAAGTAGTAGCATCTGTTGAGCTACCTGGTGTTAAAAATTCAAAACCTGTCTTGTTAGAAAAGAAAGGCGAGTCTGGTTTTAAAAAAGGTGAAACATAATTAGGATCTGTATATCTTTCTCCTAATATCAAATCCAATATACCTTTACCTTCTTTTCGAGGACGAGATCTCATTTTTAAAACTTGAGGTTCACCGTCCGCATAACTTATACCAAAGTTAGGAAAACCCATTTGAGCTTTTACTCTAGAAGTTAATTGTCCTATACCAGTTGTTCCGCCTTTTTTAAATGATGGTCTTTTAAAATACATTAGTTTCCTCCAAAAATACTTCCTAAACCATAAGCGTTTAAACCAGCAGCCAACGCTTGTGATAAAGGTCCCACAGTTCCAGCACCACCTAATGTAGTGTTAGTAGTAGTTGTTGGTGATCCGCTTGCTTGACTTGCTATACCTGATCCAAAAGCATTAAGTCTGCTTAAAGGTTCGTTGTAAGCAAGTTGTGCTCTCTGTTGAGCTGCATCTAGTTGTGCTTGTTGGAAGGCTAAGTTCCCTGTGCCGGCTGCACCTAATTGTTGTACACCCGTCGCAGCTAATGATGGTTGTAATGATGCTAAATTTTTTTGTTGTTCAAATGCATTTTGTGCTAATTGATTAGCTTGAGTAAATCCTTGTGCCTGTAATTGTGCCTGCAACAGAGCTCTATTTTTTGCTGCATCAGAAGAATATTGAGCTTGAGCTATCCCTTCTCTACCACCACCAAAAGCTCCGGCTTGAATAGCGTTCGCTGCTAATTGTGGTACACCTTTTGCAGTTTGCGTATCAAATTCTTGTAGTGTTGTATCAATTACTTGTTGTTGATAGGGTGACATAAAACTTTGAAAAGCTTGTGGGCCAGAATAAGCTGCCGCTTGATCTAAGAAAGGTTGATAGCCCGCAACACCTGTTCCAGTTCCAGCACCCGTTACGGCTCCTGTTGTTGGATCAAAAGTTAATTGACCTAAACCCGCTTGAGTTGCTGCTTGTTGTTGAGCTGCTTGAGTTAAAACGTTTTGACTTGCAACCTGTGGTCCAAGTTCCGCTAATGTTGGTACACCAGTCGTGCCTGGAGCTCTACCAACTTGTTGCGTTAATAAATCAATATAATTTTCTTGAGCGGCTTCTATAAAAGGAGCTCGTCTTGTTGTTTGTGTATAATCTGT
>Ga0208919_1001144_pt1 | contig 15752 bp, 28 predicted proteins | sample 4_EtaG_FD_184076 | JGI IMG/M metagenome (GOLD analysis project Ga0208919, IMG submission 184076) | Marine viral communities from the Subarctic Pacific Ocean - 4_ETSP_OMZ_AT15127 metaG (SPAdes) (version 3) | ecosystem: Environmental > Aquatic > Marine > Oceanic | place: Pacific Ocean | collected...
CACATAGGTGATGCTTTGGCTGGTGTGACCGGCATAGGGGCCTGGTTGCAGTGGCTCCCACTTCCTGAGTTAGCGGCGGCGGCAACCTTAATCTGGTACTCCGCGCGGCTTATCAGCTGGGCGATCCGGCGATGGCGCGCGCGCTAATTATCGCAGCCCTGCTGCTGCTGTCATCGACCGCCGCGCTGTCGCGGGATGCCCCGTGTGGCCCGTATAGCGACATGGTCGCTCGACTGCAAACAGAGCATAACGAGCAACTTTTAGGCAGAGGCATAGATGCGGTCGGCAGGATGCTGGAGGTCTGGGGTAGCAAGGATAACGGGTGGACAATTTTGCTCGTGCGTCCGAGTGACATGGTCAGTTGCCTCATGTTGGTAGGGCAAAAAGGCACCGCCTGGCAGACGGTTGAGCCGCAATATGACGGGCCAAAAAGCTGATGGAACTGGACGCACGCCTTTTGTTAACCCTGGCGGGAATGGGCGCCTCAATCGTGTCGGCGTTCGTGATCGTGAAGACGAAGTTGGGTTCGGTGATAGAGCAACTTAAGGACGTTGAACAGCGGCTGCGCGCGCTGGATTCGAGGCTTGATGCGGTGGATGTACAGGTCAGTTCAACGAACAAATCGTTGGCCGTCTACAAAGATATGTTCAACCCGAAGGCTCGCGATGCGGCGTCAAGGGAATTGGAACGTCACAAGATAGAGATCGGGCATCTCCGCGAATCAATCAGCGAACTGAGGAAGTGAGTATGTGGCATGACCTGGAGTTTTTTCGAGAGCATGAGTTTGCGTGCAAATGCGGATGTGATCGTGCTGACATGGACGCTTCCTTTTTAAAACTGGTCGATCAGATCCGCGCGGAGTTCGGGAAGCCGATGACAATTTCGAGCGGGTATCGCTGCGCCAATCACCGGGTCGAAGCGCGTAAAGAGAAGCCTGGCACTGGCGCGCATAGCACAGGTAAGGCCTGCGATGTTCTGGCCGCCGGCGGTGACGCATTCAAATTGCTCGAGATTGTTGCAGCGCAGCCCGAGATCACAGGGCTAGGCGTGAACCAGCGCGGGCCTTGGGGCGAGCGCTTTCTGCATCTTGACACAGTGGGTGCTGGCGCATTGCCGCGCCCGACACTATGGAGTTATTAAGATGATTGCAGCCCTGCTGCCAGTTTTAGGCCCGCTGCTTGGCGATGTTGTAAAGCGCGTCCTGCCCGAAGATAAAGACGCGCGTATGAAGGTCGAGAGCGAACTGAATATGGCGCTGATGCAAAACAGCGCAGCCATCGAGCAAGCGGCGGCAAGTGTCATACTTGCGGAGGCTAAGAGCGAACACACAATTACCGCAACTTGGCGGCCCATATTAATGTTAACGATCACGGCTATTGTCGGTTGGAACTATTTGGCCGCGCCATTAGTTGAATTGATTGTGCGCCTGCTTGCCGGCGATGCAGTCCCGCTCACGATCCCGTTGCCAGAAGAACTATGGCAGTTGCTTATGATTGGTGTCGGAGGCTATGTCGTTGGGCGCAGCGGCGAGAAGATCGCCAACAATTTCAAGAAGTAGATGCACCATAAAATGATGCGCGCAAGTCAGGCTGAATTGATTGCGGCGGAATTTTTCCTAGCGCAAAAGTATTTTGTTTTTGCGCCTTGGATGGGCAGGGGGCCGGTCGATCTTATTGCCCTGCGCGCGTCACCGTTTTCGATTTTGTGGCTTGACGTTAAGACTGCGCGAAAGCATCAAAGTAAAAGCAATAACAGCCGACATCGCACGGATATTCAGAAACTGCTTGGCGTGCGGCTGTGCATTGTCGATATCGAGGATAGGACTGTTCGGCTGGTCGATCACGACACGCGCGCTGCTACGCAGCGAACTGCGCAGAAATAATTGGGGTGATTGATTTAATCTGTATGCATGTGATGGTTGTCTTGCCGCGCAGATCCACAAGATCGTAACAGCTACCGTTTCCGGCCTGGGCAATCCCCAAAAAAGCACGCCCGTCCTCGACCTGGACTAAGCCAAATTTGTTGGTCGCCATTTCCGGCGGCACCTCTGCATTAGGGTCGAGGATAAAAACTGGGGCTGCGCCTGCTGTCGCAGATCCCAGGATTGCAACGGTGTTGGCCGGCGCTTGGCACTCAACGTATACGCTCTGATTGAGGTAGTTAACGGTCGGAGTCTCAAAACAATCGGCGGCGGTCGCAATTACTTTCGTTTTTGGTTTGTTCATGCAGGCAACATACCTAAAAATTAGTGCCGCCGCCTTAGTTTTTGAGTACTAATTTTGGGTAGGTCATGTTGTTTTCTGGTTGCCTGCACCAATACCGTTGGTGTTTTTGACACAAATTGTGTCACCTATTTTTCATCGTCCTCGACCAGGTCATCTTCAGCCTCTGGATAAATCCCTTCTTTCAAAGCGTTAGGGAGCGTGATGGGAGTGGATAGCGGGTGATCTTCCTCTCGGTCAAATGCCGGATTTAAAATTAGATCCTCGACATTTGCCACGGTGAGGCAAAATTTTGAGAACTCAATAACGTCTGGATGGCGAAGGCGCATGATGCTGCGATTGAAAAGTTCCTCTGAAAGGCTATCGCTTATCATGTATGAGTCTTTGCCAACTCTTTCCAGTAACCCCAACTCGATACCCTCGGCCATTACGAGGCGCACCTTTTCGCGACTTGCAGCCCCTTCACAAATGTAGGCGAGTTGGGTCAAGGTTGCAGACTTCTGCGCGCAAAGCGTAATCAAGGACAGGCGGGTTACCATGTTGTTGACAACGCGGCCTTTTCTCCATTTCGCCATTAATGGTGAATCATCCTCCGTATTGAAATGCACTGCCATCATCTTGCAAATGATCGAAATCATATAGCGTCTGTTTTGCCACAAAAGCGTATGTGCTTCTGGTGTCAATTCTACGCCTTGTTTTTTATACACATAACTTCGACGCCGAAGAGCGCGCGCTGCATATTTTATATGTTCTTTAAGCGACTTGTATTTTCGATAGGCCATTTGTTTCTCCCAATGTTTGAGGCTTGCAAATGCACATCGTCATGTCGAGTCAGTAGGATTGCTACCCATGTGCTACCCAGACTAAAAAAGGACTTAACACGGCATGTGCTAAGTCCTTGATTTATATGGTGAGCGCGACAGGATTCGAACCTGTGACCGTCTGATTAAAAGTCAGGTCTTTAGCATGTGCATTCATTACACTAATATAGCGTTTCTATCACTGAATGCAATTATATTGTTGTAATATAATAGGTTATATCTATTGTCAGTAATCACTATTTGCACTCTATGACTTAATCAAACATAGACATAACGGAATTTTGCTACCCATGTGCTACCCAGAATGAATGATCAGGAACTAAAAACTTCAGTCGAAGGTACAACCCTATGGGATCACATCGAGAAGGGTTTGCAGTTCCGGCATAGAACCAGCGGCTCTAAAGCGTTTTATTTTTACTATCGTGCGGGGAACATTCAACGCCGGCCAAAGATACAGGTTTACAACCCACCTCATTACACTCTGGCGATGGCTCGAAAGATCGCCAAAAAGATGAGGACTGATTTAAACAATGGCATCGATCCGCAACTTCAGAAACGAGTACAGACCGCCAGCCAATCCTTCGCAGACCTCGCAGATAATTTCATTGAGATCTACGCCAAGCAGAATGTGAAGGAGCGGACCTGGAAAGAATACAAACGCCATCTAAATACGGACGCCAAGCCGGCGTTCAAAAATCTGGCAGCGAATGAGATCACGCCGGAACAGATCGTGGCGTTGCTCGATAAGATCACAAAGCGTGGTCCGGTCGCAGCGAACAGGACATACGCGACACTATCCAAGATGTTCCGGTGGGCGAGGGGGCGGCAGGCAATCCCGGCGAACCCGATGCTGGAGATAGAGAAGCCAAACCAGAGCGCGGAGCGGAAACGCGACCGGGTACTGTCGGACAAAGAGATTGAAAAGTTCTGGGCCTGGACAATGTCCGATGACTTCACGCAAGCGGAGAACCGGCTGGGCGATGCCACGCGCTACGCATTACAGTTGATCCTGGTCACCGGACAACGTCCTGGCGAGGTTTGCCAGATCAGTGATGATCAGATCGAGGATCTAGATGGACAAATAATCTGGACAATTCCAGCGACCGTCCACAAGAGTGGCTCGGCCCATGTCGTGCCTCTGTCACCGCTTGCTTTGGAGATCATCGACCGGGCGCGAGAGATCCGGCATCAAGGGAGCGGCAGCAACCGACCGCAAATATTCCCGTCACCTAGAACAGTCGGCAGCATCCGGCCTGACACGATCAGTCAGCGTGTGCAGCGGTCAAGCGATGTTCTCGCCATGCCGCGCTTCACGCCGCACGATCTTCGCCGCACGGCAGCGACGAACATAACCAGCAAGGTTCTGGAGGGTACGCAACAGTCCAAACGGTTTGTAGTCGCGCGGGTACTGGGGCATGCAGACCAGGAGGTAACGAGTGTATATGATAGATATGCCTACCTACCCGAAAAAATAACCGCGCTCGATGGTTGGTCGAACAGGCTCACTTCTTCTTTGGTTTCTTCTTAGGTTTTGTTTTCTTGGGCATCCCGCCGTAGCCTGATTTCTTCGCCATCACGCAGCACTCCTCTCGATAAAATTATCGGCCTCGTATTTTTCAATCTCGGCCAAGGGATAAACCGCCTTGCTTCCCAATCTGATAAACGACGGGCCTTTGCCCTGGTTGCGCCAGTTACGGAGCGTGCTGACTTTGATTATCCCGTTCCACCGGGCGGATAGTTCTTTTTGCGATAGGTAGGTCATTGTCAATTATCCTCTATGCATGTCGTTTTGTCATCAATCAACTGAAATGAGGGGGATGCCCTCATGTCTTTATCCAGGTAATGGGGTTGGCGGATTTGACCTCGATGTCCTCCAGCGTGCCGCCGCCTAACAGCACAACATTGTAAGTGTAGCTTTGATAGCCGGATTGCAATTGTCCTATCCGCCGGTCGCCGTTGGTCATCTCGATCACGCACATTTGGTTGACCATCGATGGATCTATGCTATTGGCCGGCGAAAAGAAAAGAATCCAGCCGTCCATATAACTGGCGCTTGATCCCAGCGTCTGCATTCTAATCGCGACACTATCACGCGGCAGATCTCGGTGGCCTTCGATCATCGACGCAGTTGATGGTCGCATGTTGACGAGCATCTCACCGTTGCAAATCCCCACGATCTTAACCCGCACCGCCTCTAAGCGTACCTTGGAGACTGCGATACCCGCAGCGGACAGCACTTCCTCTGTATCGACCTGGAGATAGTTGGCGATTTTCTCTGCGTCCGACATTTGGAACCGTCGCTTGCCTGATAAGATTAGCGACAGCGCACTGGGATCTTTGCCCAAAAAGCGCGCAAGGTCGCGTTGGCTTGACCCGCGCGCGCTCAACTGAGCTTGAAACCAATCCTTTTTCACATCCTCACCTTTTACGATTTTCAAATTGTCAATCCTTATACGCATTAATCGGCATTAATTGCAATATATGATTGACAAAGGCACAATGCAACCTTATTTATACCCTGTGAGATTGTGATAATGTCAATGCATGAGGAGTGAGTATGATTTCACTAGAGAGTCTGGCTAAGTCGGGCAGGGCGCGCGCACCGATTATTACAATTTATGGTGTCAGCGGTATTGGCAAGACTACGCTTGCAACTAGTTTTCCAGACCCGGTCGTGATTGATATCGAAGATGGGTTAGGCGAGATCAAGGTCGATAGCTTTGGCCCTGACGTTATTTCTAGTTATGACGATGTTATGTCGTCACTTAGCGTTCTGGCGACCGAGGAACATAAGTTCAAAACAATAGTGGTTGATAGCCTTGATTGGCTTGAACCGATGATCTGGACAAGTGTTTGTAAAGAGAACGGTTATAAAAGTATCGAGTCTCCCGGTTACAATAAGGGATACGCAGAGGTACTGCCTTACTGGCGCGAATATATGGATGCGTTAAGCTATCTTCGCGGCAAAGGAATGACGATTATTCAGATCGCGCATCACAAAATCGATAAATTTAATAACCCAGAGACAGACACTTACGACAGGTATGTGCCTAAACTTCGCAAGGAAGTGGTCGGTCCAATTATCGAGCATAGTGATGCTGTTTTTTTTGCTAACTATGAAGTAAGCACAGTATCAAAAAGTGAAGGCTTCAATAAAAATAAGGTCCGCGCCATAGGGCAGGGTGACCGCCTTTTACGGTGTCAAGAGCGCCCATCTTCAGTTGCAAAAAACCGTTACGGCATGCCGGCGGAACTCCCGATGGATTGGCATGCTATCGCAGAACACATTGAATTTTTCAACGTCAAAAAGGAGGCTGCATAATGTCCATGATTCCGACTGCTGCTTTTGAAATCGATGAAACCCAGGTTACGGGGGGTGGCGACAACAAATATCCACCATTGCCGGCGGGCGAATATGAGGTTGTCGTGAGTAACGCCGAGATCCGCGAAACCTCTAGAGGTGGGCAGATGATTGCCCTGCGGCTGGAAATACAGCGCGGCGACAATGCCGGTCGTTGGGTTTTTGCGAATCTTAATGTCGTTAACCAGAATGCAACCGCGCAGAATATTGCGCGGCGACAGTTAAATGAACTGCTGACTGCAATCGGTAAGCCTGGGGCGTCTGATACCGACGAGATGGTTGGTGCGAGGCTGATGATTAAGCTGAGTTTTGACAAAGATAAGACAAAATTTCAAAACGAAGTGAAGAAATTCTGGGCGGCAAATCGAGCGCGTCCAGCGCAGCCGGCCCAGGAAGAGGAACCGGCGCTGATCGGTGATCCGTTGGACGAGGCGGCTCAAATGCCGGTTGCGCCTTGGCTGAAGAAAAAGGCGGCAGCTTAATGGTTGGGGCTAAATGGGAGTACATCCGCCAAGAGTGGTCCGAAAATTTGCATAGGGTGATCGAAGGTGATGACCCTATGCAAAAAGATCTTTACGCCGGCAAGTACGAGGCAATTTGCTTCGATCTAAATAATGACAAAGGGGAAACTGTTGTCTCTGTTGCCGCGTAAAATCGAAGATTTAATCTTCGCCAGCTACGAGGTTAGCCAATACACCGCTGGTCGCCGACACATGGGCGCCAGCGGCATTGGCCGGCCATGCGAACGCGAGATCTGGCTCTCGTTCCGGTGGGTTATGATTGTGCGTTTTCTGGGGCGGATCTTGCGCCTGTTCGACACGGGTAACCTGGAGGAACCGCGTATGACTGCGGACCTACGGCGCATAGGGTTTACCGTCCTCGATGTCGATCCAGAAACAGGCAGGCAGTGGACCGTTCGCGACGAAACCGGACACTTCGGCGGGTCAATGGATGCCATCATCAAGGGACCAGGGCTGCCAACCAGGGATTGGCATCTGGCTGAATTTAAGACGCACTCCGCGAAAAGTTTCCGAAAGCTGGAGCGCGAGGGTGTGGAGAAAAGCAAGCCAGAACATTACGATCAAATGCAAAGCTACATGGCTTTAGGAAATCTGGATGGCGCGCTGTACCTCGCTAAAAACAAGGACAACGACGATCTATATAGTGAGATCGTGCCGCGCGACAAAGCTGCCGGAGAACGCATACTCAAAAAGGCAAAGCGGCTGGTTAACATGCCGTCGCCGCCGGATCGTCCGTTCTCTCTCGTCAAAGGATCGCCGTGCAACTGGTGCGACTTCAAAACGTTTTGCTATGACAAGGCGTGGCCGGAAAGAAATTGCCGCACATGCCTGCATTCGACGCCGGCTGCGAACGGAACTTGGACTTGCTCCGCGATGGGTGACCCGGTCGATATCGAGGGACAAACACATTGTGTTGATGACAAACTGCATCGCTTTATCCCGACGCTTGTCCCAGGTGAACAGGTCGATCTCGACGGCTCGAATGTTGTTTACATGGTGGATGGCGAGAAGTGGGTCGATGCAGGGAAAATTTAATTTATCTGACCCGTTGACATAACCGCAATTATTGTTATTTTTGTTGTCAACGATTGTCAAATCGTAATGGGGGAATCAAATGACATTCGAAGTTCGCCAATATCAGACCGACGCTATCTCCGGCCTTTATCAACATTTTCTTAAAACAGAGGATCGCAACCCGCTTGTCGTGATGCCGACCGGCACGGGCAAGAGTGTGGTCATTGCGAACTTCGTTCGGCAGGCGCTCACACACTGGTCCGACACGCGCGTCTTAATGGTCACGCATGTCAAGGAACTGATCGAGCAAAACCATGCCGCGTTACTCCGTGATTGGCCCGAATGTCCAGCCGGCATTTACAGCGCCGGCCTTGGCCGAAAGGACATTGGCGCGCAAGTCATGTGTGCTGGCATTCAATCGATCTACAAGCGTGCCTACGAGGTGCGCCGTTGCGATCTATTATTGATCGATGAGGCGCATCTCATCCCGCGCAGCGCAGACACGATGTACGGACAGTTCATCAGCGAACTGCGCCAGCTTAATCCGATGCTCAAAGTCGTGGGTTTCACCGCCACGCCGTTCCGTTTGGACAGCGGCTCGTTGATCGAGGGCGACGGGCGGATGTTCCACGATATTGCTTATGAGTTGCCCGTCCTCGACTGCATCGAGGATGGCTACCTGTGTGAGGTCATTAGTAAAGCGACCGAAACTACGCTCGATGTAAGCGGTGTAGGCACGCGCGGCGGTGAGTTCATTCCAGGGCAATTAGAAGAGGCGGTCAACGTCGAAGCGATAACTCGCGCAGCGGTCAACGAGATCATCGAACGCGGCCAGGATCGAGGCAGTTGGTTGTTGTTCGCCGCTGGCGTAGCGCATGCGGAGAGCGTCCGCGATATCGTCCGAGAGCGTGGCTTCACGGCAGAAATGATCAACGGCGAAACGCCGAAGCTGGAGCGGTCACAAATCATCAACGATTTCCGGCGCGGCAACATCCGTTGCATCACCAACGTCAACGTCCTGACCACTGGCTTCGATGCCCCTGGCGTCGATCTGCTTGGCATGCTGCGTCCAACGCAATCGCCGGGTCTGTTCGTCCAAATGGTAGGGCGTGGCATGCGGGTAGCTAACGGAAAAGAGGACTGCCTGCTGCTCGACTTCGCCGGCAACTGTGAGCGGCATGGACCGGTGGATCGCGTCAAGTGTGCGGCTCCCGGCGAAGCCGGCGAGGGCGAGGCGCCGGTCAAGTCCTGTCCAGAATGCATGACATATGTGCATGCGGCGGTGCGTATCTGCCCTGATTGCGGCTACGAATGGCCCGCGCCGACGCCGAAGATATCGGCCCGCGCTAGCGATGATGCTGTCCTATCGAGCCAGATCCAGGCTAGGGCGGTGACGGTCGAGCGCGTGACCTACAGCCGTCACCACAAGCGCGGCAAACCGGACAGCATGAAGGTCGAGTACTGGTGTGGGTCGTTTGATCGGTATGCCGAATGGGTCTGTTTCGAACATTCGGGGTATCCGGCGAAAAAGGCGGCACAGTGGTGGTCGGGGCGAACCGCGAAGCCGGTGCCAAGTACTGTGACAGAGGCGCTCGATCATGCGCCACAAATCAAGACGCCAAGCCGCATTTGGGTGCGGCCCAACGGCAAATATTTTGAAATTGCGAAGGTGGAATTCGATGAAATTTCCAAGCCGGTGGACCGTGGTAGCGACAAAAGGGCCGGGAATCTCAAATTCCTGGCGGCCTAATAAGGCTTGTCCGACCGGCCAGGATCACAAGGCGTTGGCTGCGCTGCGCGCGGAGGTCGAGGACGGCAAATATTTCATGGCGCAGAAGAGGGTCGCGCCGTTCGAATATGAATTGATGATCACGCGGAGGATGCATCGATGATCCTGGCGTACTTCCGACCTAATCCAGATGACCAAAAAGTTTGCGAGTTGGTCGTCGCTATCGAGGGGCGGGTCCACAAGATTCCGTGGCCGCGAAAGAAGTGCATTGATTCGATCCGCAACCTACTGCCCTACGTGGAGGCACAATGAAACAGTCTAAAATAAGCGTGTCACCTGACGGTCAGGGAAACGCGCGGCTTCGCATTGAGCATATTCTCGAAAAGCGCGCCGACTCGTGGGAGTGTGCAGGCATATACAGCGTTCTTCTTCCCCCTGAGATCCGCGAGGACGTTATCGCGGCGTTGGTAAAATGCAGATAATAACGGGCGCGTTTAACGGAAAGGAACTTTCCCTGGCCGCGCGCCTAGCCGGGTCGCGGTCCCCCTCGCGACCCGGCACTCTTACGTGATCTGCCACATATGTCATCGAGCCGCGCGCGGATTTGGATACCATCCCCGGCTGGCACGCAAGCCCGGAAAGCCAACTCACTATTGTTCAAGGGAGCATCAGAAAATGATCGATAAAGATAAAAACGAAGTTTTGGCAATCGACGCTGGTGGTAATGCGGGCGGCGAATATTTGGACTCGATCAAGAAAACTGACCTGGAGAAATTGTCGGTCGAAGAGTGGGATCAATTTGTTGAGTGTATTGTTACTGGCTACGTCGATCACTTGACGAACCAGTGATAAAGAATCATGCGATAGCCTACGCTACAAAAGGCTGGTCCGTGTTCCCCCTGTACGGAGTAGAGGGGGGCGTGTGCCAATGCGGCGATCCAGATTGCTCGTCACCTGGGAAGCATCCCAGCATTGCAGCGGGCGTGAATGCCGCGACAACGGACAAAAGGGGAATCGGGATGACGTTCCGCGATGGGAACAATCTCGCCGTTGCGACCGGCATGCGGTCAGGCATATGGGTACTCGATATAGATGGGCCGGCGGGCGAGAAAAGCCTGCTTGAATTGCAGCAAAAATATGGCGAAATTCCGGCGACATTAGAGCATCGAACCGGGCGAGGCCGGCACCTGATATTCGCGCTCGATGGCGAGAAGGTCAGTAACAGCGTCAAGCGCCTGGGCGACGGCATAGATGTTCGAGGGGATGGCGGTTACATCGTGGCAGCGCCGTCGCTTCATGTGACCGGCAAGACTTATCGGATGGGAGAAGGGGAGCCACTGCCGGCGCCCGATTGGCTGGTGGATCTTGTCCGCAAAACGGATCGTCCCGCTCCCAGGCCGGCAGCGATGACCCATGAGATGACCGGCGATCAGGTCAGCGGCATGCTGTCGTTTATCTCGCCGGATGTTGACTATCACACCTGGGTCGAGATCGGCATGGCTCTGCACAGCGAAGGCTACAGCCTCGATGTGTGGGAGGGGTGGTCGCAGACCGGCAGCAAGTATCGGCAGGGCGACTGCTATCGGCGTTGGGCTGGATTCGATAAAAGCGCCGGCATTACGATGGGGTCACTTTGGTATCACGCGGAAATGGGCGGCTGGACGCCGGAATTGCTCGACAATGAGGTCGCGATCGCGACCGGCGCAGCGGACGCAATGATCGCAAAGCTCACCAAAAAACCATGCGATATCAAACCAGACGCTACGGCGAATGAAATTTTGGAAATCCCGTTCGCTGATTTGGCAGTGGCCCGCCAGCCCACGATTGGCCCGTCAAATGGGCCGGCTAAACGGGCCAGTAGTTTCCCGGTCAAACCAATGGATTTGCCGGGGATTATAGGTGACACGGTGCGCTGGATTGTACGCAGTTCAATCCGACCACAGCCAGAGATTGCATTAATGAATACCCTAGCGGCACTGGGTGCGGTGTTTGGCCGGCGGTATACGACCGAATGGGACACGCGCTGCAATGTCTATATAGCCTGCATAGCCGGCACTGGCGCCGGCAAGGATCATTCGCGCAAGCAGATTAAAAAGCTGATGAAGGACGCCGGCCTGCATGAATTCCTTGCCGGCGACAGCATCGTCAGCGGACCCGGCATGCTTCGCGGTTTGAGTAGCCAGCCAGCGCAGATCCTGCACCTGGATGAGTTCGGCATGCTTCTCAAGTCTATAACGGATGACAAGGCGCCGGCTCATTTGCGCCATGTTGCGAAGGCGCTGACCGAGATCTACACCGCGTCGAGTTCGCTGTTTCATGGGGGTCATTACGCATCACCAGATATCAAGCCAATCATAATTGACAAGCCGGCGTTAAGCATTTTTGGCACCTCGACACTGGCGGTTTATAGCGATGCGTTGACATCGAGCGCAATCGGATCGGGCGAGCTAAACCGGTTCCTGGTGGTGCCGGCGGATGACGATATGCCCAGGCTATCGAGAAACGTAGAAACGCCGGCTGCGCCTATCCAACTGGTCAGGCGCTGGAGGGAGTTTGCAGAGGTGCAGGGAGACGCGAACACCGGCAACCTTGTCGAGATAGCCGGCGGCAATGTGGTCGCACCAGAAGCTCTTACAGTGCGCTGGGGCGGCGTTCTGGAGCGGCTGCACGCCATTGGGGATACGGCGGATGATCGAGCCAGGGCTGCAACGGCAAAAGGGCAAACCGGCGTGTGGACGCGGTATAGGGAACAGGTCATAAAATTAGCCATGATCACGGCAATCGCGCGCAATCCAATCGCACCAGAGATCGAGCATGATGATCTCGATCTCGCGGAAGCAATCGTGATGTATGCCTGCAAATTTGTAGTGCGTCTCGCGGACCATCACATAGCGGATACCAAGTCGCAAAAAGAGGTCAAAAGCATCCTGGCGTATCTGCGAGAACGCGGCGGCTGGGTCACCAAAACAGACATTGCACGCCATGTGGATCGGATACCTGCGCGGCAGCGGAACGAAATTTTGCACGATCTAGCCACGGTGCGGGAGGACATCGTGATGCGCGTTGACAAAAGCTCAACCCGTGGCAGACCATCCATATCGTATAAGATCAACGACTGACGTATTTAATGCCATTTAATTGCATTTAATTGCAGCCGTTTTGTGCAAAAAATAAATCCCGAAAACCACAATGAAAACAATAGAGTATACATATATATAATAATTAATTAATTAATTATATGTATATAGTGTGTTGTGGGTTGTTTCTCTCTTCCTTCTGGTTCTCTTTTTTATAGGGGAATCGTGCAATTAAATGTATTAATTCATAACCTATTGAAAAATAACAATAAACCTTGGAATTTAATGCATTTAAGTGCAGAAAAAAAAAGATAAAAATGATAAAAATTAAATAGGTAAAAAAATGCATCCCATGCATTGACAAATCAACAATCGTTGATTATATAAGGGGCATGCAAATGATCCACACAAAATCAACCATCGCCCACGCGGCCCAGATCCAAGACGCCGTCGAGGCTGGGGCGCTGTTCGTCGTAAATCATAGCGGCGGAAAAGATAGCCAAGCAATGTATGCCGTGATCCGCAGCATGGTGCCTGCCGACCAGATCGCCGTGGTGCATGCTGACCTGGGTGACGATGTCGAGCATCTTGGTGTGTTCGATCACATTGAGGCCAACGTCGATCATCCTGTGCATGTCGCACGCGCCATTTTCAAGGATGGCACACGCAAGACGCTTCTGGGCGCCATCGAGCGCCGTGGTGCGTGGCCGTCCAGTGCAGCACGCTACTGCACCAGTGACCTAAAGCGTGGCCCCTGCGAGAAAATAATCCGAGCATTAAGCAAGGAAACCGGTCGCACGATGATCGTCAGTTCCTTTGGTTTCCGCGCAGAGGAAAGCCCCGCACGCGCCAAGCGTCCGACCTGGGAGTTGAACCAGCGGAACAGCAAGGCAGGGCGCACCTGGATTGACTTCAACCCGATTCACGATCTGTCCACCGACGATGTTTTTGGTGTGATCGCGAGTGTCGGCCAGGAAGCGCACCCGGTTTACGCCGAAGGTAACGAGCGCCTGTCCTGTGTTTTCTGTGTAATGGGTTCGACTAACGATTTGCGGAACGGTGCGCGCCTTCGCCCAGACCTCGCTCGCCGGTACATCGATCTGGAGCGGGAGATGGATCACACGTTCCGCGCCAAGCAAAGCCTGGAACAGATTATCACCGGCATTTTGCCCGCGCAGCAACTCGATTTATTCGCAGCTTAGAAAGGGAGAGTTATAGGATGGAGATAAAGTCTATTAAATACTGGGTGACAATGACTGACAAGTTCATGTCTGGTTGGGGTCCAGCCCAAGGCACGATTAATAAACTTGTGGTTGCTTGTGAGACTTACGAGCAAGCCGAAACGATAGAGCGAGTTGCTGACGGTAGGTCAGAAATGAAGCATGTGAACATCTGCGTTCGCAAACCGTCCTACCCCAGGTATCTCGTTAGCTGGAAAAATTACGATGATATGCCGGGTTGGCGTTAGGTGATGGATCTTTTTGAGTTTGCGGCAGCGAATCAAATTTCTGAAATTCAATCCGCCGAGAATGCCCTGACGGCGTTTGAGCAATACAGATTGGATGTACTCCGTAAACACGTTGGGAATGATTTGGCCGAAGATATTTATGCAAAATGGCAGCTTAGAAAGGGAGAAATCAAATAATGGCGAAAAAAATTACACCACAGACCCAGGCGGAAGGCATTATCGTCCAGGTCCGCGTTTATAAGGACGGGTGGACACCGTCGCGCCCCTGGTGCGCTGATCTGATCCATGCGGACGGTCAGGTGTTTCGAAAATACAACTGGGGATACAAATCAAAAAAACGGCTGCTCGAAAACATCGACCACATGATGAGCCTGTATGCGCTCTCAGTTGGGTCTAAGCCTGAGATCGTGCGCGGGGAGGACATATAGATGACGATAAACATAGAACCTGGAAGGGCGTGGGAAGTTGGCAGAGACGCGGGACTCGACGCCATCGATGCTGTTGGCAAAATTGTTGAAACGTACGCTGTAGGCAGGATGCCCCCTTATAGGGATCATGTGGTAGCCCCAGAGGCGCTCGATGGTCTTTTGGTGACAGTTATGATTTACGTTTACAAGGTTGCACCAGAGCCAGAGATTGCCGACGAGATGATCGCGACCGCAAGGAAGTGGGCCGATGAAATGGTGCAAGAGGAAAAAGAGAAAAATAATCAAAAATAATGCATTTAATTTCGATCAGTTCATTGACAAATCAACAATCGTTGACCATATACACAATATGATTGAAGGGAGAGAAAAAATGGTCAGTAACGCACAAGCACGCAGGCAAGCGCAGTTACTAGCGGCACCCGCTGGGTGGCAAACCAAAACGTGCGGCAGTTTTGGTGATGCCTTCAAAATTTTCCTCGTTTGTGCTGATGACGGCAAGGGCGGTGACATCACAAACGGCGGCGCACCGCTCCCCACGTTCAACGAGTGGATCAACCGCGCACAAAGCCATGATTTCCATGATCTCGCCTAACCCCCAACTCTGGCGCGCCTCTAGCCCCGTACCGGTTCGCCGGTCGGGGCTTTAGGGGTAGGAACTACGGGAGAGAAAATTTGCAAATCATCGTTGAGGTTTTGAAGACTACCGTCAGGAACGCCAAGTTGGTGCGCGCTGACGGTAAGGAGTTCTGGGTCCAGGGGCGTTGGGTGCGTGCCGACAAATCGCTGACGCCAAAAGGCGTCGAGGCGTTCAACAATGCCGGCGTACCGGCTCCGAAGCGGCGTCCGTACTACCGCGTCAAGTACGCTCGTCTGGTTGAGATCTCGCCAAAAGCGGTCAAGGTCGAGTGCTACGATGGTAGCGAGGACATCTTGCCCATCAGCCAGATCCGCGAGGACGGCTACCATGACGCAATCCTGGTTCCGGCGTGGTTGGCCGAAAAAAAGAATATCCAGTATGCGACAAAAAAGATCTGGCTTGACGCTTAAAACAGCCGATAAGGAGACAAATAGCATGAAAAATTTTGATTTGACACCGACCTGGGAGGCCACG
>Ga0208919_1001145_pt1 | contig 15742 bp, 21 predicted proteins | sample 4_EtaG_FD_184076 | JGI IMG/M metagenome (GOLD analysis project Ga0208919, IMG submission 184076) | Marine viral communities from the Subarctic Pacific Ocean - 4_ETSP_OMZ_AT15127 metaG (SPAdes) (version 3) | ecosystem: Environmental > Aquatic > Marine > Oceanic | place: Pacific Ocean | collected...
CGAAACTTCTCACGCTTACCGTTTTTGACTTCACGAATGAGTAGATTATTACCAAACTGAACTGCATTTGTATAAAATTTCATAAAGAAACTATACCACGTTTTACAGGAAAAGTCAAGTGCTTATATGCTGAATTTTGTTGTAACGACAAATTTTCTCTGTGGGTTAACCATAACATTAAGTCTATTCATAGTAAATCTATTTAACAAAACATCTGTTCCCATCTCACTTCTATCATTTAAACCAAACATAACTTTTTTATATAGACTGCCAGCAAATTCCATATCTAATGCAACTACTGGCCGTTCATCTTCACCGCCACCTGTTTCTACTTCATATGTTTTCAATAGATTTGTTGTTACTGTTTTCCCATTAAGAGTAAAAGTAATTTTCTTTCCTTTTACATTAATGTCTTCTGCATGAAGCACTGACAAAACAGAATTGCCCGTATCAAATTTGGCAATCATTTGGTCAAATGGTTCAATAGAGACAACTTCTTCATACCCACATTGCGTAGGTACTTTATTACGAACAACTGGATTTTTAAAATGTACTAAAATATCCTTTACAATATTTTTCTTATTTGCTTCCTCTATGCCCTCTGTGCCAGGCGAACTGTTCACTTCTAGAATATAGGGGGGAATTGATTTAGGATTGCTTGATGGAATAAAGTCAACAGCAGTTAACATTCCATCTAAAGCTTTAGCTGCAAGTAGAGATTGCTCTACTTCTAACTCTGTTAATTTATAGGGTTTTACTTTTGCACCCTGAGAAACATTTGACCTAAAGTCACCTTCTACTACTTCTCTTTGCATTGTGGCAATTACTACACCACCAAGGACAATTACCCGAACATCAAATTCACTCTTGATGTATTCTTGAATAAGTAAGTCTGCACTAGAATCTGTCTTAAACATCAACTGAACAATTGAAGTTAATGCTCGTTCTGATTCAATGAAGAGAACACCAACGCCCTTAGAACCCCTCAAAGTTTTCATTATGATAGGGAACTTAGTATCAAGATTATTTACAGCGATTTCTAGTGTTTCCTCATTAGGAATTAATTCTGTTTTTGGTTGAGTAAGGCCGTAGTCTTTTAATTTAATATATGTACGATACTTATCTGCAGCTGTAGAAATAGTGGTTCTACTATTTACAACACAAATACCTATCTTCTCTAATTCAGAAATTACGTCTAAGGAACTATCTTTTGTGGGTGTGCCTCGTATAAAAACTACAGTATCACTAGGAGCAATTTCAAATCCTTTTTCATCACCGACTTCATGAATAGTGTATGTCCCATTATTGAACTCAATATGAGAACCATCCATACCAACAATATAATGAGACAATCCAAGTTTATTGGCTTCCTCTTTCATACGTTTAGCAGTGATAGCTTTATCACCATGCTCTACCGAAAGGATTACAACTTTATAGTCTTCGGTCTTTTCTTCAGTTATGAAAGACTTGAACTGTTCCATTATTTAGCCTTCTTTTTTCTTACCTATATTATATTTGGTTTCAAGTTCCCACTCATTCTTTTCTTTGAACGATAGAACCTTAACTTGACTTAGAGGTGCTTGTTCACCCATTTCGCCTATAACAGTTACTAATCCCCAATCTTTTAGCAAGTTCGTAATAGTATTCCTACGAGCAATATCATTTTCTGTAATATTAGCCCGTTTACCATCAAGTGCAAATAATTCTTTGAAATGCACTATGAAGTATCGACCTTGCTTATGTAAGATATGGCAGGATTGGTAAAGTTTGCGTTCTTTGCGAGAAGCAACACCTATACGAGAAAGTGTTTCTCTTACCTTTAAGAAATCATCTGGTTCATTTAACTGAACCTCTAGCATATGCTCTTGTTTCCAATTAATCTCTTCCATTTTTTCCACCCTTTATCATTTTTTGTTTTATGGCAGAAATTTGTTCATCAGTTAGTATATCAAGAGCAATCTTTGCCTTTTCGTTGTTGTATCCATAGAACTCTTTAACATACTCTAGATTCTTTAATTTCTTCGCCTTCATCCAAGGAGTATACCTTTTCCTTGACCTAAGACTATTTAGTAAAAAATCATATTGTAGTTTCTTATCTACATGATGTAGTTGGTTAAGTTCATTGACCAACAATATAGTGTCTGGAAAGGGTGCCACACACTTATTAATGATAAAGGGCGGGTATTTCTTTTCCCACTGTTCATCTTCACTATCCAAAAGGTGTTCTTTTGTATAGTTTATAGAATTAAGATAATCCTTCAATTCATACATTATAAAAATCCAAGTTATCGTCCTGACGAGCTTCAACCATATCTTCACTGTTTGCCTCAGATAACAGTAACAAATCAGCCTTTAGTTGCCCGTCTTGCATATTTCTAAATTTTTCTACTCTTGGTGCCTCAGTGGAACAAAACATAAACACTATTTCTTCTGCCTGTTCACCTATTAAATCTCTAACTGCATCTCTATTATTTGTACTTTGATGTTTAAATGAAGAAGTGCCGTATACAGAATGGAACAATCCAGCATCCTGTAGATATTTTGGAGCGTTCCATTCTTTTAACTTATTATAGGTGCCAAGAAGATGGTCTAGTAAAGTTCTAGAACTATGACTTTTCTCATCAGCACCTATCTTTTCTAAAAACTCAATTTTTGTAGTGATCGAGTCGGTCAACATTTGCTCCTTCAACGTGAGTTTTAAACACCACGCAAGTCCTAAGTTCCATACACCATTTATGTACAGGTTGAGCCGAATGTAAACAGTGGGCAGGAAATACCATTAACCGATTACCTTTATATGCCACATGTTGTTCTACATCATAATTTTCATCCCATACTACGGTTCCGCCGCCCCACTCTTTATCCCAATCAATACGAGGATAATATATCATAGTAAAATCACCATCATCCCTATGTATGTGTGGTTCTACACCATGAGTGTGAGCGTTCATATACAACCGTCTAAAAGATTCTATCTTATACTTTTCTTCAAAATCATACTTTGCTTTTGCACTTTCCCAAATAGGCAATAACCAATCAAACCCTAGTTTAGTTATTTCTTCTGGATCGTGACCACAAAAAATATGCCAATGTTTGTTTGGTTTTTGTTTATTGGAATGATAATCAAACTTCCAAGCACAACCTTTAATTTGTGTATGGATTAATTCTGCTACATGGTCTTCGACTACATTATCATATATATCTACTAATTGATATCCCATCATTTGAATTTAGCCCTCGCCATAATTTCTGTTAGCATTGCTAACATATTGATTTCTTGGTCTGCGACAAATGCCGCTTTATATTGATACTCCCCCAATATAACAACAATATGGGGAATACTACCAGGCTCCACATAAGTATAAAGATTATCATAAATGAAACGTAAAAGGCGTACAGAATCATTGTCAAGATTGTTAACAACCCATTTACGAACATTCGTAAACTCCTTTTCTTTCATTGCTTGCATAAGTTCTTTTATATTGACTTCTGATATATCTAATAGAACACCAGCATCAATAGTTCCTGATGAAGAATATCGTTGCAATTCATTTAATACTCTACGCCAGTCTGGAAAATATTTATTGATTAACTCTGCTATAACTTTAGGTTCGTAGGTAATTCCTTCCGTTTTCAGAATTTCTTCTACTCGCTTCATAAACTTACCAGCGAGTTTTGCTTTTTCTGAATTTGGAATTTGAAACTCCACTACACCACAACGAGAATGTAGCGGTTCAATCAGACGGTTCTTGTAATTACATGTAAGAATAAACCCACAGTTCTTATGAAACTCTTCCATGAACCCACGCAGGGCTGGTTGAGTAGACTGTGGATTTAGATAATCTGCTTCATCAAGAATAATATATTTGCGTCCACCATCAAGAGAGACAGTAGAAGCAAAGTTTTTAATCTTGGTTCGCAGTACATCAATACCTGATTCTTCAGAACCATTTATCATCATATGGGTAGAACCCATTTCAGCGAGCATTGCTTTTGCAACTGTGGTTTTACCCACACCAGGCCCACCAGATAAAATCAGATTTGGTACATTATTATTTTGTACAAATTCTGTAAACTGTCCTTTTAGAACTTTTGGTAAGATACATGTATCAATATCCTGTGGGCGATATTCCTCTACCCATAGAAAAGTTTCTGCCATAATATAGTGTCCTCACATTATTCATCATAAGCGGATTCGGGTTCAAGTGCAATGAAATATTCTACATTGACATTGTTATTCTTAAAATAACTAATCTTCTTAGAAGATACATTTACACTATACGAGCCTGGCAGAAGCTTTAAGTTTTCAACTTTAAACCAGAACTTATAAGGTTTACCACCATCATCAACATCCATATCAGTATCAAATGCATTAGCAGTAGCATTCTTTTTGTCGGTAACTTTTAACTTACCGTTTACAAGTGCCATGTCAGGCGCACCAATAACTGCTGCGGCCTTCTGAACTTGACCTAGAACATCACTACTGAAATTAAACTTTACTTCAGAAGATGGCATGGTAATATCTGACTTTGGCGTTGTAACAACAGATGGGTCACTAAACCAATATTGCAATGATTTAGAATTACTACCATCTTCTTTGATTACCACAAAATCATCATTAAAATCTAACTCTGGTTTTGAGAATAAGGAAAGAGAAGCAAGAAATTCATTCAAATCATAGATTGCAAAATCTTTTGGAAAATCTTCTTTTACTTCTGCCTTTGCAACAATATTTTTCATTGCAGACATAGTTGAAATAGACTTACCAGCCTTAATCAATAGGTTTTGATTAATCGTACTGAAATTTTTCAATACATTTATCGTTTCATTACTAAGTTTCATTTTCACTCCTATCATGATTATTTAACGCCATAATACCATAGTGAACAACTTTTAACAAGTCACTTCTGTTTTTTCCGTTCTTTTTTCCATACCGTTGTGCATATTTCATTATGTTACCGATACAGAAACCTTCACCATGTCCACTGTCCATAATAAACTCTGTTGCTTGAAACTTATTCTGACTATAATGCTGGTCATAAGTTTCATCAATATAGGACTTCAATTCTTCTAGAATTTTGTCCTCACCATATTTGTAATCAGGAGCTTTCTGATTTTTCACGTTTCTTTTCATCAAACTGTTTTTCCTCACGTTCACTCATATACTTTCGCATTTCTGTTTCTGTATCATGTACATTCCAATTAAATGCGATGCTTCTACGTTCACCTTCCCCATAGAAAGGCGTAACTGCATGTTTCAACCAATTAGGAAATATAAGCATAGTTCCTACTACTGGCTTTACATATTCCTCTGTCTGTGGTTTTAGTTGAAGGATATCCCGAATAGTATTCTGGCCCCATACAAGATGGGTAAAACCATCTACTCCACCACTTGCATTATTAATGTTTGGTACTTCTGCTGATTTCTCAGCGATACATTCTGGAACCTTAGTCCAGAGAAAACCCGATAGTCCTGCCATAGTTTGTACGCCATGGTCATGATAAGGATTGTAATCACCCTTGTAAGCACAGTTCACCCAACACTGAATTACTTCAGCATTAGCATCCCTATGGAAGGCTGACTTTAAGAATGTAGTGCCACATTGGTCTAGTATCTGTTTGAACATACCGCCAACTTTATCGTTTAGTGGAAAATCTACTTGACAAGACTTCTCATCATTCTTCAATTGCCCTACTAATCCATCACTATAATCTTTTGAATTGGGTAAAATTTCATCATCAATATGTTGATTAATTTCATCTACAATTTCTAAAGGAATTTCTGCTCGCATAATACTGAACATATTGATAGGTCTAATTGCAATCTGTAAACCTAGTTCCTGTTCTTCTTCTGGATTTGTTTGTGGCTCCTCATCTGGTACAGGGTCTTCAGAAGTCCAATGCTCCTTATCCACCGTAGTCTTACCATCTGGCCATGTGTCAAATGTTTTTAATCCCATAATAACTCCATAAAATAGTGGGGGGAACTCAAGGCTCCCCCCGAATAAAAACCAATTATTTGACTGTTACCAGCCTTGGTTTCTTCTCTTCTGGAACAACTCGCTCCAAATCAACTTGAAGCATACCGTTTTCCAGCTTAGCTTCATTCACAACAATATCATCAGCGAGAGTGAACTTACGTTCAAACTTCCTGTACGAAATTCCACGATGTTGTACCGTGTCTTCATCCTCTGAATTCTCCTTTACAGAACGAATAGAGAGGGTATTGTCGGCAACTTCAACCTCGATATCTTCCTTACCGAAACCCGCTAAAGCCATTTCAATGACATGATTATACTCACCTTCCTTCCGAATATTGTAAGGCGGGAACCCTGTAGATGTTGCGTTGTTATCTACATAACGATTGAGCGTGTCAAAAACACGATCAAATCCAACAGCATACGGGGTTAGTTTATTAAAGTTGTCTACAAACGTCAGTGCATTTCTTCTTACCATTTTAATCTCCTTTATTTAAGCAAGATAGCGTTAAAGCACCCCAATAAGGCAGTGCAAAAATGGATGGTTTTTTAAGAGAACCATCCAAAACTCTCTTAGATGGACTTACGAATTGCCATCAGTATATTATATATAGGGATTAAAATCTAAATTTCAACCCCTATACTTATTTTTTTTAGAACGCTGGTTCCTCACTTTCCATTGAAACTTCTTCTTCAGTAGTTTCTGTTTCTAGAACACCAGCATCAATTTTACTGTAAAGGTCTAGGAAACTCTCTTTAGTATCTTCATCAAAGCGAGCAACACAAAGTTCCATCGACTTCAGTTTATCACCGAAAATCGCAAAGGCCTTAGAAATGTGGTCTAGACGCCGTGTCGAAATCACTTCATCAACACCACCATCATAAAAAGTCTTACGAATTACTTCTGCCCACGTTACAAGATTGGAAGCAAACTCTTCATCAACCGAACCGTACTTCTTCATCGAACCAAGAACAATTTTCTTTTCGATGGCAGCGGTAGGATAAGGCTGTTCAATCGTAATCGCAAACCTTTCTAGGAACGCCTCATTCAGAATGTTAGTTCCGATAAAACGACCATCTTCAGAACCCTTACCTTTAGTGTTGGCAGTGGCGAAGATGTTGAACCCATCTTTAGGTTTGACCCACTTGTTAACTTTCTTCAAGAAAACACCGTTTCCTTCAAGGACAGGCTGTAGAGCAAGTAACTTATTAGAACCAAGGTCACATTCATCAAGCAACAATGTGCAACCCCGTTCCATTGCCTCAACAACAGGGCCAGGCACAAACTTGGTTTCACCATTTACCAAACGGAAACCACCGAGCAAATCATCTTCATCAGTTTCGATGGTGATGTTCACCCGAATAAGTTCTTTCTTAGCTTCGGCGTGTAACTGTTCAATCATGAGTGTCTTACCGTTACCAGACAAACCCGTAACAAAGACAGGATAAAACATGTTAGAAGAAACAATCTTCTTTAGAGTAGAATAATTACCCCAAGGAACAAAGCCCACAAACTTGGATGGAACCAAATTTTGAGTTTCCATATTAGTCGCAACCAAATTCACTGTACCAACCTCATCTGAAACAACAGGAGCAAGAGCAGGAGCAGGAGCACCATATTCTTCTTCATTAGGAAGCTTAAACTGATTATACCCCACCTTGCATGCTTTTTGAAACCAATAAGGTTCTGGTACAGGAATAGAAAAAGCAGCTTCTTTCATCTCCTTTTTACTTATAGTAGCACCAGCACCATACATTTCTGAAGCGGTATCAACAAACAACTTCTTACGAGGACTTAAATACATATTTAACCTTTCTCATTAATTAACATCATACATACAAGCTAACACACTCAACAGGTTTTGTCAAGTGTTTTTTTAGGAAACAACACCATTTATTTCCCAATTATAAATCGCAATGGCTTCATCCCACAACTTCATGGCATCACCATCATTCTCAAACCCCTCTTCAGAGGCGAAATCCATAGTAGAAGAACCATAACACGTTTCGGCAAGACCAACAGCGGCCAACGTATAAGCAATACCACTTGCAGTCTTTGCCCAACCCTTGACGTTTCCGACACCAGCATACATCTTGATTCCACCGTTTTCAGCAGAAATAAAATCAATCTTCTTTTTCATAGGATTTCCCTTTTTCATCATCATTATGTCCTTAAGCTAACATATCAGGCATCTTTTGTCAAGAAAAAAATGCATCTCTAAGTCATTGATTTTAAAGGCAAAAACGTGATAGTGCGATAAGTTATTGATATTAAAGGATAAATAATTTTAATTAAATATATTATTTTTTGCTTGACAAAAGATGTTCGGTGTGTTAGCTTATATGTATGATGACAAATGAGGAAAACATGACTGAAGTTACTGCAAAAGAGATGATTGCCCTGATTGATGAAGATATCAAGCTTGCTCTGATGGCGGGTGACAAGGAATTTGTCGGATATCTGAAAGAAGAAAAAGCCAAGATTCTCGACATTGAGTATCCTACACGGCATAAAGAATATGTCGAATTATTTGGAAAATAGGGAAAATAACGCTTGACAAATACTGTCCAATATGGTACTATATAAACATGATGAAAAATAAATCAACACTCGCAAAATTGATGTCAGAAGAAGATATTAATGTAGTCTACAAGCAAATGGAGACTGCATACTTCAATTCCAAATCTAGGGAATTGGGTCTTCCTATCTGGAATGATGAAGAGATGTCTGATGCCATGCATGACCTGATGGTAGGTCATGAGATTGGCCACGCTTTGTGGACTCCTCTTGATATGTTAGAGGAAGCGCATGTTCGGGGCATCAATCATTCTTTTGTAAATATTATTGAAGATGTTCGGATTGAACGATTTGCGAAACGTAAATATCCAGGCCTTCTTGGTGTTTTCAAACGTGGATATGCTGACCTAATTGCAAAAGATTTCTTCGGTACTAAAGAACGTGGAATCGAAACTTTTGGTTTTATTGACCGTATCAATGTCTTCTATAAGACAGGCGATAAGTCAATTCCATTTTCTGAAGAAGAAATGCCTTTTGTAGAACGTGCTGCAAAAGTCGAAACTGAAAAAGAAGTCCTTGACCTTGCTGAAGATATCTTCAAGTTCATGGAAGAAAATCCAGAAGCAAATGGTGAAAATCCAGAAGATAATTCTGATAAAATGCCATCTGCCGAAACTGGCAATAATGAAGAAAATACTGATGGTGCTGGAGTTGGTGACCAGAATGGTGCAGATGATTCAAACCGCCAAGATTCTGATGAATCTACCCCGAATGAATCGACTACTGATTCCAGCGCTGAAAATTCAGAAGATGATGAAGAAACTGATGAAGAAGGAAATTTAAAAAGTGCTGATGCTAACTCTGATACTGACGGTGATGACGATGACGATGTTGACGATAAAACCGAATTTAGTTCTACTGAAGGTGGAGTAGGGCCGTCTAACGGTGCTGGTGTTCCTATTGCTGAAACTGATGAAATTGGTAAGAGTGTTTTAGACAAACTTCGGAATACTGAGGCTCGTGACCGTAACTACGGTACTATTCCTAAAGTCGATAGTTCCAAATTCACTATCGGTTACAAAAAAATTCTTGAAGTTTGTAACGCTCACTATGCTAATGAAATTGAGATATCTAATCAGAATAGTCTCTACTCTGATAAAATCTTAGAAGAAATTGAGGCCATCAAAAAAGACAACAAAAAAACTGTTGCCTACATGGTAAAAGAATTTGAGATGAAAAAGTCTGCTGATGCGTATGCTCGTGCTGCTGTCTCAAAAACGGGTACTCTTGATATGGGTAAACTTCACACTTACAAGTACAATGAAGATTTGTTCAAGAAAGTGACTACTCTGCCAGGCGCTACTAACCACGGCATGGTAATGATTGTCGATTGGTCTGGTTCCATGCATGACAATCTAAAAAGCACTATGATTCAGACTATGAACCTCGTATGGTTCTGTCGCCGTGCGAAAATTCCGTTTCGGGTTCTTGCTTTCTCTGATGCAGTTGCCTATGATAATGAAATAGATAGTCCTCAGAACTTTAAAGCTGGTGATATCATTCTACGAAATTTCCGTTTATTAGAATATTTCTCAAGTGATATGACACTTGCTGAAGAAACTAAAATGTTTCATAATCTAATGATGATGATTGAACGGTATAGTGGACTGTATCGTGATTGGAGCGAAACAGGTTATCCCTATAATGAACCAAACTTACTCCGTATGGGTGGAACGCCTTTGAATGATGCAATTATCGTTGCTATGGACTTAGTTGAAAAGTTCAAGGTAGATGCTGGTGTTCAGAAAATTCACACTGTATTTTTGACTGATGGTGCTTCCAATAGTATTGCTGGTAAATATGATTATGGATTTAATGAAAAAGATAACCAGCACTTTAGAGGTGTTGCTGACTTTGGGCGAAGTTGGGGCCGTGAAGAAACTATTATTACTGATCCTGTTACTAACAAAAAATATAAAGTAACAGGTGCTTTCACTGATACACTTCTGAAGGTGTTAAAAAACCGTGTATATGGTATGAACGTAATCGGGTTCTTTATCGCTGGTACAGGTCGCTCAGGACGCATTGACAAACGGACGATTTCTCATGTAACTAAAATTCCAACATGGGATGATGAAATGAAATCAATCCTTAAAAAAGTAAATAAAGAAAAGTTCTACGCTGTCGAGGGTGATGTTACAGGTTACGATGAATATTACCTTCTGCCTGGCGGTTCAACCCTTGATGTTGAGAACGCTGGACTTGACGATAAACTAGTTGGTGCTTCAAAAGCAAAACTAAAGTCTGCTTTTGGTAAATCAATGAAAGGTAAAATTACTAGTCGGGTTCTTCTAAACCGCTTTATTAAGTTGGTTGCGTAGTCTCGCTGCTTTCTTACGCTGTTTATTACGGCGTTTGATTGCCATATCAAGTTTTAGTTTACTAACACCACTTGTAAAATCTAAACCTTCCATGTGTTCGTATTCATGTTGAAATACTCTGGCTTCTAAGTTAGAGTATTTCTCTTTTTTTAGCTCACCATTTTCATCTTCAAATTCTACTTCACACCAAACAGGTCTTTTCTTGTTTAACCACAGGCCGGGCCAAGTCAAACAACCTTCTTTATCCCATGTTGATTCATCACTAACCGCAATAATTTTAGGATTAAAACAAGCTATAGCATTACGAGTTTTAAAGTCTTCATAGAAAATAAAAACTCGCTCCATAACGCCTACTTGATTAGCAGAAAGCCCAATACCGCCATGTTCTTTCATAGTTTCAATCAAATCACTTTTTAGTTCTTCACGATTACAATCCTCAGACACGCTCGATAAAGGAACCTTCAAAATAGGGTTTCCATTTTCTAAAATTTTATATACTGACATTATGTTCTCCCATAAAATATTGTTTCAACTTCACTGTTATAAAATAAATACCATGCACAGTTGTCTTTTCCTGTCATGTTACCAAACCACTTAATTCTACCCACACTCACGATTTTTTTACAAAACGGCATATATTGCCGACTTTGTTTTGTATGCATCCAATCTGCATCAAATAATAACCAAGTCGGCTGTATTTTTCGGAAATGGTCAATCATAGGATGCAAAATCTTTCTATCCCATGGCGGATTTGTAATTATATAGTCTGCTTCAAGACATTCATCTTCACCTACATCTGAATAATCTCTTTTTAATATACTTTCTAATTGTGGTTCAATATCACTAGCCCACATACATGTACCACCTCTTGTTTCTAAATGACCCACTAATGCACCATTCCCCGCACAAGGCTCACAAAAAATAAAGTTTCTTGAAAGGTGTTTTATTAGAGGTTTTACCGCTTCAAATGGTGTAGGATAAAAGTCTCTAGGTTTTCGTTCAAAGTCCGAGCGCTTTCCCATCTACCAAAACCTCACCGTCTGTTTCAATCCATACCCTCGCTCCACAGGAGAGCGGTTTATCTGGACTATAAACAACCTTACTCTTACCAAGTATTTCTACCTCATGACCATATGTATTACTCTTATAAGTTTTTACAGTAATAACAGGGTCATTAGTTCCGTTCTTTTTATTAGAACGGATTACATGCATATTAATGTGAATCTTCTTCTTCATTTGCCAATTTTTCTGCCATAGGTATATTATATTTCATAGACATATTATAATTAGAATCGGTACTAAGATGATTTGCAGCGACACTTGGCCACATATAAGGAATATCCTTTGCCATAACTTGATATGATTGTGGTTCTATAGGTTTCTTTTCACTTAACTCTCGTTCTTTATCAACTCCATATTCCTGTTCTTCTTCATAAAGAATAAGTGCGATAAGAGCGTAGTTTGCCATATCAATAAGAGTATCCTTAATACTCTCATCCTTAACCTTCAACTTCTCTTTCTTTGCAAACCCCATGATACGGCTAAACTTGTCTCCAATCCGTACACAACATCCCTTCCATGCTGGAATTCCTGCTTGTTCGCATGTTCTAAAATTTGCAAATACATCATCTGTGTTTGCATAGTCATGACGCTTTGCATCATGTACTGCTTTCATATTATTTAATAACTCATAAAATCTTTCACTCTGACTCATGTTCTCACTCCTTAGACTTCTTATGAAAATGACCATCTTGGCAATGTCTCAATTCATGTCTCCATATTTTATAACTCTTATCATCATTTAAAGGCGGTACATATATTTGACAAATGTTAAATTTCTTCCACCATCTAGCCCAACCACCAACTTTCATTTTTTTCTGATTTGTACTTGCTTCCGACCTTGCTTCCCAACTAGATTGAATATCTTGCGGCGATTGTATGTAAACGAAAATAACACCGTTATAAGGTTTATGTTTCCATGTTTGTACAACACACCCTATTAAAATAAAAGAAAATATTGTTAATATTATAAATGGCATTTCTCACTCCACTTCTTTACCTTTATCATTGCACAGCAATTATTAATACCGCCAAAGTTTTTAACGTAGTAACCACCGTTATACCAATCTGAACTTGGTGGATATAATTCAGCGTCATATTCATTTTCCCAAGCATATTTTATCATTCTCACAGCAGCATGATGGCCCTTACTAAAAATCGGTTTTGGTTTTTCGAGCTGATAATAATCATGAGTTACAAATGTAAAATTGTCCTCACACTTTTCAAATATACCCTCAACATCATCATCCTTCAACCAACCATCAACAAATACAAAGTCAAAACCACCATCTATTTTTTTTAAAAATTCAGAACTATGTGTATCTGGATGGCGAATAATTCTGTCTGTATATGATTCTTGACCTTCAATTATATAAAAATTATCTGGGCCGTCATCACATGTATATATTAATGTATCAGAAGCTTGTGCCAAACTGTAAGAACTACTTCCTATCCATGTACCAATTTCCATTATCTTTTTTGGTTTTTCTCGTAGACATACTAATTGTAAAAATAGACTGTCTGATTTACCAATTGAATTTCTAATGGTTATTTTTATCAAATTTTGAAGATAATTTTCGCTTAAATATTTCATTTTTGTATAATGTTGTGGAATACCATCTTCAATATATTTTATAGTATTTTCAGTTGTTAACCACATGACTAAAATTTTTCACCTTCTCAAACTTAATAGTACTGTCAAACTTATCTACTAATACATCACCCTTATGACTAATTACAAATACATTCTCGCCCTCTAGCGTATTCAATATTTTTAGGAATTCATCTGTTCCTGTACCGTCCAACGAGCTATCAAATATCTCATCAAGTATCAACAGGTTCGTGTTCGTACTATTCTTCATCTTTGCAACTGCTCTCCATGTAAACAACAGTGCTAAATCAATACGCATTTTCTCGCCTTCACTAAACGAGGAATATGTGAATTCATCACGAAAACGAGACTTGATAGTTTCTTCAAAGTTCTCGTTCAAAGTAAAGTTCACATAAAACTCCATAGATGTTAGATAGGTATTAATAAGTCGGTTCATGATAGGTAGATACTGCTTGATAATCTTTGTCTTAATACCTGTATCTTGTAGCATACTTCTAGTAGTTTCAGAGTATACTTGTTCTTCTAACAACTTACTCCGTTCTACATCTATACCTTTTAGGTCTGATTTTAACTCTTTAAGTTTATCCCTATCCTTTTTAGTGATACCGCCTTCTTCTGCTAATTCATTCATTTCTTTCACAAGATTTGCATTGAATTTTTCTAGTTGTTCAATACTACTTTTGTTCTTAGCAATATGTACTTCTTTCTCACGAATTTTAACTGCTATATCGGTAATCTCTTCAAGCCTATCGCCAGTATAAACTATTTCATCCTCTAAATCTTTTAGGCCTTTCATTAATTTATCAGCGTCACCCTGTCTCTTTTCAATCATAGTTTCTTTAAAGATTTCATCTATGTGTTGCTCACAGGTAGGACAATCATCATTGCTTTCAAAGAAACCTACCATAGTAGCATGGCTCTTATGTTTCTCAACTAGGGTAGATTTGATATCGTATAGTTTGGTTAATTTCTTATTTAACTTACTTTTGTCAACAATACTCTTAACTGCTTTATCATTTTCTTCTTTTAGTAAATCACTTTCACCTTGACGCATGAAAATTTCTTCTTCATTACCAGAAAGCAATTCAACTTTTTCTTTGACAATTTTATCCTTGTTCTTTTTTAACTGACTAATATATTCTTCTTGTAAAGTAATCTTTTCTTCTGCAAGAGATTTAGTATAATCAATTTCCCTAATATCAGTGGATAATGTTTTTAGTTCTTGTTTCAATATCATATTCATCAAAGAGAAAATTTGAATGTCAAGAATCTCTTCTACCACCTCTCTACGATGGCGAGACTTTAATTGCATAAAGGGAATAAACGTGGATGAGCCTAGAATTACAACTTGTGTAAAACTGCGATAGTTTAGTTTTAGGATTTGTTGTTCTAGGTGTTTCTGATAATCTCGTACATTGGCATCCTGATTATACATCTTACCATCAACATAAATCTCAAATACATTTGGTTTTATGCCACGGCGAACTAGAAACTCTTTAGAACCAATGTTAAATTCTATCTCTACTAATGTACCACTACCATTCACTGAATTGACTAGTAGCGGCTTAGAGATGCCACGAAATGCTTTACCAAACAATCCAAAGCACATTGCGTCTAGAATTGTAGATTTACCAGCACCATTTTCGCCAATGATAAGTGAGGTATTGTTTCTATCTAATTCAATTTCAGTAAAGGTATTCCCTGTTGAAAGAAAGTTCTTCCAACGAGCCTTTTTAAATATTATCAAATTTCTAAATCCTGTGCCTCTGTATAAAGTTCTCTAACCTTATTTTTGAGCCTAGATTTACTCAAATCAATGTCAAGCTCATCAATATACATTTCTAAAAGTGTCATAGTATCTTGCGTATTTTCAACAATGTCATCACTAACATTCTCAGCGTCCAACTCCGAAAAGTCCTCAATAACCTTAACTTCATAAGCGTCTGCCTTTAAAAGTTTATCAACAAAAATATCAAACTGAAACATATCCTTCTTATTTACTACGATTAGTTTGACGTATTTCTCTTTATACTTTCCAAAGTCATGATTGCTATAATCTTTACTACTATCATCGTAATAAATCTTTTCAAACAAAGTATAAGGATTTACTATACGTTCTAGTTCTCTTGTCTCTGTATCGAACACATGGAAGCCTTTAGGGTCTTGCCAGTCATTCCAGTAAATCTCATATGGT
>Ga0208919_1001146_pt1 | contig 15741 bp, 22 predicted proteins | sample 4_EtaG_FD_184076 | JGI IMG/M metagenome (GOLD analysis project Ga0208919, IMG submission 184076) | Marine viral communities from the Subarctic Pacific Ocean - 4_ETSP_OMZ_AT15127 metaG (SPAdes) (version 3) | ecosystem: Environmental > Aquatic > Marine > Oceanic | place: Pacific Ocean | collected...
GTTTTCTTGGCTTGATCTCTGTTGATTTCACCCATTTCTTCCTGTGTGAGTTTTTCACCATCCTTCATTTTTGTGTTCACATCTTTGAATCTTCTAATTCTATCTCTACTTGCTTGTAGTTCTGCCTGTGTTTCTTTTTGTCTTAATACTTCTCTTTGTCTCGCAAACTCATCTTCAATGTTTTGTTTTGCTTGTTCATATTCTTTGGTCATTCCCAAACTTTTAGAATATTCTGTGTCAAGTTTAGCAAGTCTTTCGTTTCTCTGTCTTGTAATTCTTTCTAGATCTGTTTCACCCAACTGTCCCAAAGAGTCTGTGTATCTTTTGAACATTGTTCTTGCTTCTTCGAATGCTTCAACATGACTGTTCATCATATCTCTGCTTTTCTTCGTTGCTTCAGTATTTGTGTTGGTTGCTTCAGTGACTACCTGCATTTGATTTTTCATTATACCCAATTCACGATTGGTATCATCAAATGCATTTGCCTGTTTTTTACTTGCTTCAACGGAATCTTCTATCCCTTCAACAAGATTATCTATTGCTAGGAAAGTGCCTGTAAATGCCGCCGCCGCCGCAAGTCCCGCCCCCACAATCAAACCCCAACCTGCAGGCCCCGATAAGGCAACCAATGCCGTGGTTGCTACCACCATGGCCTGTATGGCTCTGGCCGCTTTGACAAAAAAGACTGCCATCTTGAATCCAATCAAAGCGGCAAAAACTGCTGTTAATATTCTGGCATTATCAGCCACAAATGTAATTGCAGTTCCTGTTGCTGTAATTGATTTTGCAAGAACTCCACCTAACGCTCCACCAATTATTTCAATTTGTTTTTCGTTTTCTTTTAGGAATGTGTTTAGGTCGCCAAATTGTCCTTTTAGTTCATCAAAAAATCCTGATGCTGTGGCTTCTTGGAATTTTCTGAAACTGTCACTGATCATTGACAATGTTCCAGTTAAAGTGTTTGCCATTTCGTCAGCGGCACTTCCAAATTGACCATCTGGACCAAATAATTCTAATAATCTTTTTCTTGTTTCTTCAATTGAAACTTTTGCACCTTGTTCAAAACCTAATAGTGCTGTTACACCTCTTTCCCTAAAGATGTCTGCCGATGCTATACCACCCGATAATGCTCTCTGTAATTGTTCACCTGTTTGTTGGAATGATAAACCGGCTACTGCCGCAATATTGGCTGTTAATTGTAAATTTTTACCAAGTGCTCCTGCATCTTTGGAAACAACCGCCAAGTTACCCGAAGCGGCCTGTATTTCATCTAGTGAGAAAGGAACTGTTGCGGCAAAATCATTTAATGTTTTAAATGCTTTGGCACCTTCTTCTGCTGATCCAAATAAGAATTTAAATCTTAATTGTAAGTTTTCAACTTCTTTACCTACATCAACAAAACCTTTAACAAGTTTGGCTGTTCCAACCACCGCTAAGGCACCCACGGCAAGTTTTGCCGCTGTTCCTAATCCACCCAACGATCTGTTAAGACCATCAAGTTGCTGTTTTCCTTTTACCTTAACATCTACATTAAGGTTTGCGTTTGTAGCCATGGTTAGCCGTCCTCACTTGTTTCATTGACTTGTTGGTAGCCTCATGCTCTATGGCTATATAACCTAGCCATAAATCAATTTCCAACACTGATAACTGCATTACTTCCTCAAGACTTTTCTTAAGTCTATCGGCCAACATCATAAGCAGTCTCAACTCAGGGTTGGCTGTTATTCCTTTTGTGCCTGCTCCATAGAAAGTCTTTGATTGGCATTGTTAATATGCCCAGCAACTCTCGTGATGATTGCAGGATCAGCCTCGGTCATAAGTCTCGTCATGTCCAAGTCATGGAATAGTCTTTTGCCATCTTTGTCTCTGGCTTTGACTATTAGACTTTGAACAAGTGCGTCTACTACCAGACCCTTGGCTTGTAGTTCTACTATTTTTGCTTCATCTTGGAATGAATATGTGTTTCTGTAATAGATGTCCATATCCCATTCTTCAACATGAAGTTTTTGTAAATCACCATTAATTTTAGTTTGATAGTGTTTTACGATATTGTCTGTTGCTCTTTGCATTTTTATCTCCTATACTTTGTTGCAACCTCCCTTAAGGACGGTCGTGTCATTCCTTTAGGGGCCTGTGTTGAATATCCACCATCTAAACGAGTAGCATAAGGCACCTTGTTTGAGATGCTGTATCTATTTTTTGAAGATTTTTTCAATCTCCAACTTCGTTTAGCACGACCTGAAGCCACGGGTGTTTTATTTTTAACCGCCGTGAACAAGTCTTTGGATATTTGGTCGACTATCTTGCCTACATCTTTTGATAGACTAGCAGTCACCGTTTTTGCGTTGGGTGATAATGTTATTCTTGACATTATAACAATTATCTCCTTATTAACTAACTGTCGCTTTAGTTAATGTTCCTACACCTTGGAAAGTAACTGATACTTCTACCATTCCATCAAACGAAGTTGATAGTGAATGACCAGTTATGATTACTTCACCAGATAGTCTTATACCATTTTCTTTTCCAGAAGGGTATAATTCAATAGTGGCAGGTGCCGCACCTATTCCAGAAAACAATGCATTGTGTCCTGTATCAGAATCTCTTTGATACAGATCCATTGATCCTGAGAATGAAGTTTGTCCTGCTTTGTATTGTCTACCAGAGTCACCTGTTGTTGTGCATTCAATTGCCGCTGTCTCTTGATCTACTGAGAATGATCTCACACTCGCTAGATTTTGAGCAGAACCGCCAACATCAAATGCAACAACTCCAGACTCACCAGTATATACTGCTGTGTTTAAAGCCATTGTCTTACTCCTCTATTTTAAAATCTTCAGGACCTGGAAGATCTTGTATTGTTTGTTTTTTCACAACTGGTTTTGCTTTGAGTGTAGCACGAGGCTTTCTCAAGACTTTTTCCAATTGTGGTTTTGACGGTTCAAAGGTCCAACCGTCTTTCAGTCGTTGTTGAACAAATTTATTGTCAACGATTTCTGAAACTTTATTTCCTCTCCACATTTCTATAGCCATTATAAGACTCCTTTCTTGTATGAGTAGGTTACTTCACAAGTTACAACAACTTCTCCCAGCGGAAGTTCTCTTTCAACAACTTCTATGTTGGTTATGTGTGTTGTGACGCTGTGAATATTTTCATCTGAAACAGATATATCTCTGTTTCTTGATTTTTCTAATGTTTCTTCTATTTCTTCTACTAATGAATTTCTTAATGTGTCAACTTCTGTGCCTCTTACATAACATCTTAATTCGTAACTGATAATACCTCTTCGAAGATCCATTCCAAAGTCTTCTCTGGTTTCGTTTGCAGTGACTATCAGTATTGCTGGAAATTGTGTGATGGCAAGTTTTTGCACATCAAAGAAAACTCTTGAAACCTTGCCTGGAGCAGGGTTGGTCATGTTCTTTAATTGGTTCTCAATATTTTTTGCTATGTTTTCTCTTGCACTCATTACCTAATCAACCTACCATGATAAAATGATTGTTTCTCTGTTTCTTCAAATGTGCCTGATGAATCCAAATCATAGTTCACACCTTCACGAAGTATTAGATCAAATTCTTCTTGGAATTTTTCTTTGTAATAAATCATTTTTTCTCTGAAGGCATCACCATCTGGATCAAACGAACTCAAACGAGGATATATGTAATAAGCCAACACATGATATACAGCGGCTCTTGTGAATTGAGATGAATTTAACTTTCCGTTAGTTAATTTACTTGCTCCCCCAATAACACTAAGGTCTTGACTGGTATATTGTGTAGTAGGCCACCATTTTATGTTTAGTAGTCTGATTATGTCTGTGTATGTTTTTTCGTGCAAATCTGAAAAGTCATGAATACCGTAGTCTCTTATCTGAGGCTCGTATTCTAATAGATCTGTATCTGCGGCAAATGTCGCCATTGTAAAGGTCCTTCCTTATAGTAATAATTATTACAAAGTCCTACTTTGTATAAACTTATTTATTGAACATTTCAAGAAACGCTTTCTTACCAATCACAGGAATATCCACATCAGGTATGTCATCATTAACTGCTGTTATCTTGTGTGTTTCAGAAAGTATCTTCAATTGCCTTTTGCAACCAATAGTGTATTTCCTTGGAGATAAACGACCCGGATATGTATAGACCGAGTTGGTGCTTATGCCCCAATCCATTCCTAGTATGTAAATTGGATCTCGGCTTATCTGTGTTGCCAACAACAATGCCATCATGCCTGAATTCTGTGGATCAACTGTTTTCCATTGTTGCACCACGATCCATGGTGGCTTTTGGTAAGCATCTCTGGTGTAATATTTCACACCTTGTTCTAAATTTTTATGATTTTCTTTAGTGGTGCCTTGATCAAAACAGACCACATTACCAACTGGCCTATCTTTGCGAATAAAATTACAACCTATCTCATTTTCTTGCAAAGGAAATGCAGTCAATAGGTCTTGCCTTGAAGGACCGTTGAACCAAACTATCGTTGCTTTCATATCTGTATTTAGGTCATAAAAAAAGGCCCCATATTTCTACAGGGCCTTTTAATGAGCGTTATTGATCGTTATTAGTCAACTTGGTTGTCAGTAACAACTTTAACACCGTATGAATCGTGTAATTCACTTACACCATATACAGCAGTCGCTACAACTTCTGTTGCTCTTAAAGATTCATCTCTCTGCGTTGCGATCTTAATATCAGATCCCATAGCCATTGCTAATGCATCTCTTGAGAAGACAGCATTAACACAACTTGCCGCAGATGACTCAACAACATTTGAAGTTTCAAAGATATCGATACCTGCGATTCTTCCAACATAACCTTCAGTCATTGCTTGATTCACAACACCTGTGTTACCTTGTGGAACGAAAGTTGAAGTCATTGTTTTCTTCATGTTGAAGATAGATTTAGGATTGAACACACCATAGTATGGTCCAGGAACGCCAGACGCTTTTAATTTAGCCGCCGCTCTGAATAAGTGTTCCGCAGTCATTTCAACATCTGCTTCCGCAGTTGCAGTTGTGAATGCGTATGTTGAGAAGCCTGAGAATAGAGCAGTTAAATCTCTGTCTATTTTCTTAGAAATTGCTTCTCCGAACAATCTTCCTATATCACTGATAACATTTTGTTTTGAATAATTCAAAGCAAGGTCTGTTACCGTTGTCATTACACCAACTTCAGATATTGTAATATCTTTTTTAGAAGTTGTGATAGCAGTATTTGCCAAGTCAGCCGCTTCTGAGACTCCCGTCGCAGATGGTGAACTGTAGATTGGCACTTGTAAAGTTGTGCCACCTTGGTTTTGTGCTATTGGAAAGATTTTAACAAGATTTCTCATTACGGATCTTTCAGCCGCTACGAATTGGGCCTCTGCTACGATTGATGCAATAAGATCATCAACCCCACCGGATGCCAGTTTAGTTTCATCAGCCATTTTAATTTTCTCCTTTTTGGTCTAATGTTGATTTACATTATGCCTTGTTTCTTACGATACTCAGCATAAACTTTTCTATGCTCTGGATTTTTCATATCCAAAGATTTGATATCAACGCCTGAGGGAGTTTCACTTATGGGATTAGATGTGCTACCGCCACCTGCTGGTCCTGCCTGGACGAAATGTGGATTTGTTTTTAAAAACTCTTCTACCAATCCATCTACAGTCATAGACTCACCTGTGTCAGTGTATCTTGTTTGTCCAGATTTTGGATCAACCACTTCAACACTACCAGTTTCTGACATCTTGACCTGTTCTCTCACAAGTCTTACGACTTGTTCAGGGTTGATCGCTTTCTTTGTAGATGCCGCATTTAACAATGAGCCGTCTACTTTGATCTTTGTCAGTTCACCAGTAAGTTGTTGGATTGTAGCATTAGACTTTTCTGCCTGTTGCTGTAAAATCTTTTCAAACTCACCTTTCCTTTTCTGCTCAGCCAATTGGGCCTGTTCTTCTTTAGCAGATAAGTCGTGATATCTCTCAACATCTATACCGTCAAACTTTTTTAATACTCTTGCTTTCTCGCTCTCACGAACTTTTCCAGCAATAGCATCTACCTGTTCTTGAGTATAGGTCTTAGGTGTTGATGCCTGTTCCTGCGATGGATTTTTTGTGACTTCAGATTGAACCGCAGTAGTTTCAATATTATTGTCCGTCAATGATGCTTCTTGAGTCATTGTCTCGTTCTCCTTTTTTGTTTTGGTTTGAGTTAACCTTGTAATTGTATTTACCGCTTCCACCGTTTTTATACTCAAACGGATTGATTTGCTCTCGTCCTTCATTCTGGGATGGAGCATACAGACTCAGTAATTCAAGTCCAAGTGCATGAGCAACAGATTTGATATTGATCAAAGCCTTCCTTGCTCTGGTGGCAAAACGCATTGATGGATTCTCCATGAGTTTTTCCTGATTAGAAAAATATTCAAGACACAATTTTTTGAATTGTTCATGTCTTGCTGATTCTACTGGTTGTCTATAGAGTCTCCGTCTTGCCATTAACACTATTTAATGGTGTAGGAAATTAGTCAAATTTAATTAGGTTCCAAGGTGTGGCTCTGCCTTGATGATTTCTTACCACTTCGCCTGTGTCAAGATAGTTCGCTGATCTTAACATTTTGTAGCCATTTGAGGATATCTTCTTTTGATGGACTTGACAAGGTTTTACTTGTCTTCCGTTTACGAAATACTTTGGTTGTATCTGAACTGTGCCTTTTCTTGCCTTTATGCCTGCCATCCTCTACCTCCATGCTTTTAAACTCCAATATGCAGGTGATAGGCTCTTCTGTCCTTTGACTGATTGTAGTATTGGTGTGAATCTTGCGATGAACGATTTTTGTCTTGCTGGTATGTTCTTTTTAATTCTCATACCTGGCTGTCCAAACCTGACTATATTCACTTTGCCTGTTGATCTGTTTCTCACATACACAGCACTTTTCTTTGATGCGTTTGGTGTCCTGAATGGTTTGTTCAGTGTGACTGTTCTTCCTTTGTATTTGGCCATATAACTCCTATTTGTAGATGAAAGGATCTTTTGCTCTCAACCTTTCAATCTTGTCTTCGTATGTTTCTGTAATTTTGTTTTTTGTGTTGTAGTATTTTGAATCCCACCATGAGAAACTGTTATCGTCAATTGTTTTGAATCCTTGGTCTCTGTCAATGTATTTGTAATCTAATTTTTCAATATCAAATTGAGATAACCAATCCCACACATTTTTAATTGCAAATTCTTTGCATGAATACACATCTAATTGTATGATACCATCTGTCCAACTGTGGAATGTAACGGAACTTGTATCTATGATGGCAACAGAACTCCAACCTTCATTGCCTTCATTGTCGCCCCACGCAGAGTGTGGGCCTGACAGTATGTTCATGTTAATTTTTTTTACAAGATCTTTTATTTGCTGATTAAGTTTGTCTTCTCCATAATTTGCCAAAGGTGGAGAATTGACTTCTGCTCTTACCAACAGATGCTTATGCACTAGATTTGGATTCATTTTTATTTCCTTTTCTTGCTTTAGTTAGTGTTTCTAAGTCCTGTTGTATGAGCACTCCAACTGGTGTTGAATGTCCTCCATACTGTGGATGTGAATACAACCATTCCTCATTGGGTCTACCCTCATTCATCCTCCACATCATTTTTTTTAATCTCCTACCACTGGCTCTCTTGTGGATATACATCCTTGCTACAAAAGAGCCAAGCGGTTTTATCTCTCCTGTCCAGTCACACACATCAATCTTTTGTTTTGACCAATATGCTTTTGACCATGGACACACGCTCACGATGGAAGCGAAGTATTCAGTCCAATTAACCTCTTCTTCCACCTTTTTTCTTTTTCTTCATTGGCATTGATCTTGTTGATCTTTTAGAAGATTTTGACATACCGCCACCTCTTCTACCGCCTCTTTTTTTTGTCATATTATTTTTCCTTTCTTTTTAATTTTTTTGCCCACCGTCCTGCCCAATCCCACAAAAGGCATTTCACCTCGTTCGTAGAAATCTTTTTAGACAACTTCATTACAAGTTGTTCTAATTCGTAAATTTTAACTTTAAGTGATTTATATTTCTTGTTGTGGGTCATTGCTAAAGAATTTTTCCATTTCAGGATGTAGTTGTTTGATCTGTTCATCAGTAAAACCTTGTGATACCATTTCTCTCATATGTTTGATCATATCATTTACACTTTCCATTGGTGGATGTGTTGTTGTGGTGTTCATTGGTTTAGGTTGATTCATTTCATCTAACTCATCTTGATCTTTAGCAAGTATTTCTTTTATTTTCGTGTCAATAATGTCTTTGACTTCTGGTGATGCTGTGGCACTATCTCTCTGTGTTTCCGCGGCTTTCTTTAATATGTCCATATCAAGATTCTTGTCTCTGATATGGAATGCCATTGGATATTTGATGGATCCATCAAATGCTGTGCCTTGCCATAGAGCAAACATTCTCCAAATTTGTTCTTCCGCAAGTTGTAAATTTTTTGCTTTTTCACAAAGTTTAGAATCTAACAAAATAAACTCTGATTGCATTGAAACGCCTGAGAGTTGACGAGTCTCTTGATTTCTTATTGCTCCCAAGTGAGCCATTTTATCAATTGCTATAATTTTTTTCTCAATTGATTTTAGAATAGCATCAAGGTTGGAACCATTTGGTTGAAGAAGATAAGGTTTCAATCCTGGATCAGTTTCATTGGGCATTGATATGATAGCACCTGCACCTGCTGATGCTTCTGTCTCTGGTGTCTTAACCAATGTTGGATGATTTGTTAATCTGATCAATTGTTCTATTTCTGAATATTCTTGGAACATCGCATTCTGCATATCCGCTATGTCGCCGATGTCTGAAACACCAATTCCTCTGATAGGTGATCTTGCGGCATATACCCATACTGCAGGAATCTTGCCCAATGGATTTGGTTTTGATTCTAAAAATGTTAATGGATTTTTATTTTGTGGTTCATATCTTTCTAAAATTATTTCATCCTTGGTCCAAGTTCTCAAATGATATGAATGTGCTGATTCGTATGTTCTTTCTTCTTGTTCTAAAAATTTAACATATTGTAATTCGTAATGTCCTGAAGGTAATCTTTTCCAATGCCAATCAATGATCTGTTCTGGAGTGTATAGTGTAACATAAGGTCTTATGCCTTGTTGTAATTCTTCTGCTTTTGTGCCAACAACCGTTTCTGGTCTATCTATCAACACACAACAATGACCATATATGGAACTCATTACATTTACATCTCTCATGAATGATTCCCAAGTTCTGCCTTCCATATCGCAGTCTTCAAAGAATCGCTCTATTTCTGGTGTGCCTTCCATTGATCCAAGATCTCTTCTTGGTTCATTTCTGTATAGGAATGAATTGTAGATATGCACAACCGATTTGCAATGATTGTCCAATGGTGTTTGTGATAATCTATTGTTGAACTCACCTTGTGTCTCATACACATAACGAGTTAGGTATTTTCCTATTTTGTATTGAGCACCACCCAAGTAAGAACGGATAAGATATTTCCATCGATCAACATAATTTCCATATTCGTCATGCACTGGTAATCCTTGTGCGTGATAATACATATCATCTGGATGTTGATTAATCATAAAATCTTCTGTAGCCATTATCTAACTCCTACTGTGAATCTTTGCGGTGTGGTTGATGTAAAATCTCTTGTAATTGGATATAAAAATGAAATTAGATATCCTAGTGCATCGTTCATATGATCAAGTCCTTGTGTTTTGTCAGGCAAAGATGTTCCTTCTTTATAACATTGTTTTGCAAGTGTATTTAATAGATTTTTACACTTTGGGTGTATTACAATACCTCGTATACCTGCCGCTGAACACAATTTAGAATTAACGGAGTTTATCCTGTCTCTGACTGCCATATGTTTGCCAGGCACTCTGCATGAAAGACCCGCATTAGTTAAAATAGATAGATCTGTTTTGCCACCTGCTGAAGTCCGTCTCTGTCTTGATGCTGGATCAGGATAAACCATTATCTTTTTGTTCTTGTATCTGTCGTGTATTTCGTTGACCATTTCTTGTGTGTTGGATCCCCATATCTGTATCTCATCAAATATATGCACGATGCCATCTTTGATGTAAGACACAACAGCCGCCATGGGATCCAAGTTGAAGTCCATACCAATATGATATATTGTTTCTGTTTCAGGCACATCAAATTGTTTCACATTGTGTTGCATATCAAATCCGTAATAGATAACTCCAGAAAAGGTTTCAAAAGTTGCTTGATACTCCTGTCTATAAGTTTTTAAATCTAGATCTTTTTTGGCCTGTTCTATCTCATCTTTATCTACCCAACCACCTTGTTCTGTGGTGAACAACCAACTACGCCATTCCTGTTCTGTTTTGTTCTGTCCTCTTTGATATAGGTCGTGGAACCAATTCATACCTTTGGGTGTTCCAAAGAAACACACCGATCCTTTGGTATCTGATATCGTAGGTCTTAAAACAGAAGTCCAAGCAGTCTCTGGTATGTCTGATGTTTCATCAAAACATATTAGATCTAAACCCACACCCCTTAATGAATCTGGATTGTCAGCACCCCTTAAACATATCCTTGATCCATTTTTTAAAAATATTGTAAGTTCTGCTTCATTAATTTTTTTGATCCATCTAAGGTCTTGTAATATTTCTTTAATTTTTACCCAAGCAATTTGTTTTGCCTGTCTATAGGATGGTGCCACATACCAACAAACTTTACCAGGTATCCTTGCTGTATAACAAAGTTCTCTGATTGCTAGAGTTGTTTTGCCCACTCTCCGACCAGTCACTAATACACGGAATCTATGATTGTCGTATGCTACTTGTTTTTGTGGATCTGATAATTTCATGCTTCAAATGTATTTAAAACATTTGCAGAGGGGAATTAATCTTTTTCTTCGTTCCATGGTAAAGGAACAGTATTCTCATTGTCTTCTGGTGAATCTTTTTGATCTAGGTATTGTTTGCCCATCCATATAAGCATTCTCACATCACCCTGTAATGCCTTTTCCATTTGTGCTCTTCTTAAACTTTTTTTACCTTCTGATCTACCTTTGTTGATGATGCCTGAATATCTCTTTTCCAAAGTTGTCACTGATGTGCCAACACATTCTGCAATCTCTTTGTAGGTGCAATGAAGTGTTGCCAACTTAAAAATTAAGTCTCTGTCCAGTTTGTAGTGTTTGGGTGTTTCAGCCATTATAAATTTTTCTTTTCTATGATAATTCTAAATCTTCTTGAGTCTGTGTCACCGTTTGCTGTGACCACTTTGCAGTCCACTGTGTATTGATTACCCACAGTTCCGCCTTCCAATCTTATATTAACCTGTGTGCTGGATATTGAAACATCAGTTGATGCCGCTGTTGGATGTGCCAGAGGAGATGAATCACCTGTGATTGATTGTATTGTTACCGTGGCAGAAGTAAGGTTGTCTCCTGCGTTTAGATAATCACCCCAGTCAACACCGTAAACTAAATTGGCTTCGGGGTCTTTGCTTATGACCGCTCCATTTATCCCTGTTGTAAATCCTGTTAGGCTTGCCATTTTTAATTTCCTCTTACTCTTGGTATTTGTGTGTTGTCAATGAATTCAGGTTTTGGAATTTTATAAACTCTTGTTTCTTGCATCACTGATTCAACCCTTGTTTCTTGTTTTACACTATTTACACGAGTTTCTTGATTTAGTTCTATTAGTCGTGTTTCCGCTGTTAATTTATATAATCTATTTTCTTGTAATGCCTTGGCAAGATTCCATGGATCAGCGATAGAAACATATCTTGCTGTGGTTAATTGCGTGTTAAAGGCATCAATCGCACTGACAAGAGCCGCATTGGCATAGGTTGCATTTGTTACCTGTGCAAATTCAGCCGGAAGAAGTGCCGGTGCATTGAATACTGTATTTGCATTTGATGTAATTGAAAAAGTTCCACCTACTAATGAAACTAGAGCCGCTGGATCAAAACTAGCATTGACAACAGGAGTGAATGCTCCTGGTATTGCAGAAACTAATGCCGCATTACCGTATATTGCATTGCCTACTATTGTGAATGTTGGATTTGGATTTGCTGTTGATGACCAAGTTCCAAAAATACTTGTGGAAAAAGTTGCTGTTGGTGTTGCTGTCGATGACCAAGTTCCGTTTGTTGTTTGAGTAAAAGTCGCTACTGGAATTGATGTTGAACTCCAAGTTCCTTGTATAGATTTTGAAAATACAACTTGTATTAATCCACCTGGATCCCATTTTTCTGCAAACCAGTCGTCCCATGATCTTTCTGAATCACCAAAATCATCCCAACTGTAATCAATTTGACCTTCAAAGGCTTCTTTAACAGCCATTGGTTACCTCCGTTATGCTAGGCTGACAGTCAGTGATCCTGATGCGATAGATAATGTGTCGCCGTTTAGTATTTCTTTTGGATTTGTTAATGCTCCGTAGAACAGAACATTAGAAGTTGAAGATCCATCTGATACTTGATCTACAATAGCAACATAGTTCACAGTTGAACCACCTTGACCTATGGCATTGGCATAGTTGCCAGTTGCTTGTGGAAATGTTACAGTAAGGTTAGATGCCGCTGATCCACTTGATGCTGTTGCAAAGTTGATAGATTGTCTTACATATCCACCATTGTTAATTTCATATGCTCCCCAGTTTCCTGCACCTGAGTCAGCCATTGTGCCTGCTTCTAGAGCCGCTGATACATTTGAGGCTGTGCCTGCGAACAAGGCAATGTAAAGATTAGGTGGAGTATAATCTCTTGCACCTTCTCCTAATACATGATCTAAGAGTTCATTTTCTAAATGATTACTTGCACCCATGTGGTTTCTCCTTTGGTAATATCAAACATATGTTTGATCTATTAATAGTTTTATTTATGGAATCCTTAAACTTATGGTCTTGATATAAAGCAGTCATAACTTGTTGTGTCTAATGACCCTGTTTGATCCAGTGTCAATGATGCTGTTGAATCAAATGTTGTGATATCTGTGAATGGATGATTGAACATCAAATGCAGACCGGGTGCTGTGAATTCACCTCCCCTTGTGCCATCACTGCCCAGATTCCTAAAAGTGTCGTCTGATCTAAGTTTTGCAGGAAAGTTTGTTCCGTATATAACGAACTGTTGGAAACAACTGTCTGAAAAAAGAAAATTGCCGTCTGTTGGTTCATTGATGGTTGTATCATTTAACAATATTTTTTTCAAAGGTATAAGATAACTTACAAGACTCTGTCCTGATCTATTTACGGTCTTTTTTACAACATTCTCTTGTCCATTGATGAACAATGAACCATTATATATAAATTTGCTACCTGTAATAGTTGTCGCTCCTCTCACAAAGGCATAATGATTCCAACCATCAACAATTTGATCAAAAGAATCTGTGAGTTCAAAAATTGCAAAGCCTTGACTAGCACCTGCACCACTGTTCGCGAATGTCATCCTAAATGTTTTTGTCAGTGATGATCCATCAAGGACATCTAACCTGTATTCAAATTTCCAATTGATTGGGCCAACACCAGTGCCACCAACTGTAGGCAATTCATCATTGGAATAGACATCTGTGGTTTGTGAACTCATTTCAAAAGTTTTGGTTGAGTCGTGTTTGACCCAAATAGAAAAACCACCACCCGCGGAAATCACTGCCATGCCAGCATCGTTGGCATCATCGTCAAATGATGCTCCTACGAAATTTATTTTTTGTTGTGAACTTATGATTGCTTCAATGTTGGAATCTGTGTTCTTATTGACATAGATTCCATTTGGTGGATTCTTTTGTCCACCACCCATTCCTGAAAATTTTGCGGCACCTAAAGGCATTATCCACCAAAGTTGTTGTTGATTGTGCCCAATAAATTGGTGCCATCGTTGAAGATGACAACCATGTCTATGGCATCATTTGCCTGCGTCAGTGAGGCTGACTGTGCAGTTGGAAATTTAACAGCAGTTGAATCTGAGGCATAGAATGATGCTGTGTTGTATGTTGAATCTGAATCCTGTGTCAATATGAACACAATACTTTCTCCTGTGCCAAGATTTGATAGGACAAAATTTGCATTGTGTGATAGTGTTGATGTGAAGACTGTTCCCAGACTGCAATCAACCGCTATGGTTGTGGCACTTGTCAATGCTGTGATTTTTTCTTTGTAATTTTTATTGAATTCAAATTTAACTTCTGATGTGACATCATCGTCCATCGTCATCCTTGACGCTGAAACTTTTGTTCCGTTGGTTGTGGTAGAGAAAACTATCTTGCCGCCCTGTGCTGAACCATCATGATCCTCTGCGGCTTTCAGTTCAACTTCCGCGTGTGAGGTATTGTAATCTGCACCATCAAAACCTGCTCCAAAGAATTTGAAAATAGTATCATTGTTCTCAAGGTGTGTGTTTTGTCCAAAGTTGCTGTTCTTTGATCTTGCGGCCCATAGGTTTGGATATCCATTGGCTGAATGTGTTTTCAAAACCAACGCAGGATATTCATAAGCACCCGCGGCCTCTATTTGGATACCATTGTTGTATAACATTCCAATTGAACTACTACCTTCAGTTGAGAATGTTCCTGCGGCCTGATCAGTAATGATCATTCTGCCCACTGTGTTGAAATTTATTGTTTCTGGAGATGAAACTTTGCCTGTTCCTGATGCCTGTAGTATTAGGTCATCATTGGATCTTGTGCTTGTGATTTCGTTGCCCTGTATTGAAATAGGACCACTACTGTTAAAATGATCTATAAGATCATTCACATTGTCTATGTTTTGTTTTATGTCTGCTCTTGCTTGTTTGGGACTGTCACTGCCTGCGTCTACATGAGTAGTGCCTGCTTTTACTGTGGGATAAGCCATTGTGTTACTCCTGTTCTATAAATGTTTTGCCAGATAGTCTTTCAACTTCTTTGATCAATGATTCCATATTGACTCTGAAAACTTTACCTGTATTAACATTTCTTGAAAGGTATTCCCATTGACCTGATTGGTTGTGTGGTGATATTTTGGTTTCGTTGCCTGCTTCATCTCTCACATACACCTCTGATGTTGAACCATCGTCTTTTGCGTATATGTGTGCCGAGTCTGTGACATTGGATGGATTGCTTGTGTTCTTTAATCTTATTGAACCTTCCACTGCCAAAGCCGCTGTTGTGGCCGCTTTTGGATTTTTGATAACCACATTGTCTATCATTTCAAATTTTATAGTTGCACCTGATGTTGCACCTGTGTTGATGGTTCGCATATTGATTCCGCCACCTCTGTTGGAAACATCATGGTCCTCTGATGCAAACATATCAACTTGTGCGTTGGGAGAGAAATAACCTGAACCGTCTGTGTCTCCGTTCCACCCCGCCGCAAAGAAATTGAATATAGTATCTCCTGCATCTAGATATTCATTTGCGCCATGTGTGTTTGTTCTTGATCTTGTGGCCCATAGTGAGTTGTAGGCATTGGTTGAAAAACTGTTTAGGACCAATTGTGAATAGTGGAATGAACCTGCTGAATCAATTTGTAAACCTGATGGATTCAACATACCAGGGTTGGCAAATTGTGCTGTCTGGAATGAACCATCTGCTTGGTCTGTTAAAATTATGTTACCGCCTGTCTGATCACCAACTCCAACTTGGACTGCGTTTGTGATAACTTTTCCTGTTCCGTTTGTATTAATTTCTAAATCTGCGTTTGAGGCATTTGTTGAAATTGTATTATCTGTAATAGTCACTCCATCTAATGTTGAAGCACCTGTGACTCCCAATGTT
>Ga0208919_1001147_pt1 | contig 15732 bp, 20 predicted proteins | sample 4_EtaG_FD_184076 | JGI IMG/M metagenome (GOLD analysis project Ga0208919, IMG submission 184076) | Marine viral communities from the Subarctic Pacific Ocean - 4_ETSP_OMZ_AT15127 metaG (SPAdes) (version 3) | ecosystem: Environmental > Aquatic > Marine > Oceanic | place: Pacific Ocean | collected...
AGCAGTGACCGATGTACTCGATATGACAGGCGGTACAGGCAATGTAGGGCTTGGTAGTGGAAACTTAGGCACAGCCCTAACGACAGGAACAGACAATGTAGCCATTGGTGAAGCATCCCTTGATGCAGTCACGACTGGCTCGGATAACACAGCAGTAGGCGATAATGCTGGTGGAGCACTAACAACTGGTAGTTATAATGTGGCGGTGGGTGCTGATGCTTTATTAGTCGCAACAACGGCTCAAAGAAATGTAGCTATTGGTTATCAAGCGATGGATGAAGCGACTACAGGTTCAGATAGTGTTGTAGTTGGTCATGGAGCAGGACATTCAATCACCACAGGCGGAGAAAATACTTTTCTTGGTTATTATGCAGGATCAGAAACAACAACAGCAGATTACAATGTAGCGATTGGTTCAAGTGCTTTAGAGCAAAATACAACTGGTGCAAAAAATATTGCCATTGGTAGAGCAGCACTTGATGCAAATACAACAGCAGATAGTAATGTTGGGATAGGAAATAATGCCTTAACAGCAAACACCACAGGCTCTTTAAATACGAGTATTGGTCTTGATGTAATGAAGGCGAATACAACAGGCGCACAGAATGTAGCTGTTGGAGCCTATGCGTTAGATGCAAATACTACAGCAAGTGCTAACACTGCTGTTGGTTATACTGCTTTATTAGCAAACACCACAGGTGCTAACAATACGGCTGTTGGTTTTGAAGCCTTAAAAGCAAACACCACGGCTCAAGCTAATGTAGCGGTAGGTAAAGGCGCTATGGCAGCAAACACTACAGGAACAGACAATGTGGCGGTGGGATATTTAGCTTTAGATGCACAAACAACAGGTGGCTACAATGTGGCGGTTGGTCGAGATGCAGGCGGAGCAATAACAACAGGTGAGAAAAATGTAATTGTTGGTTCGGCAGCAGCCGACGGCATGACTACATCAGACCAATGCACAGTAGTAGGCTATGGAGCATTGAGTGCAGCGACAGGCGCTGATAACAATACAGCCGTAGGTTATCAATCTTTAGCAGCAAACACCACAGGATCAGAAAATGTGGCAGTCGGTAAAGACGCTTTAGCAGCAAACACCACAGGTGCTTCAAACACAGCAGTGGGTAATTTAGCACTAGACACTAATACAACAGGAAATAATAACACCGCAATGGGTGATGCAGCACTTGATGCTAACACCACAGCTTCAAACAACACAGCCTTTGGTTATACTGCTTTAAGAGCAAACACCACAGGACACTCAAATGTAGCCGTTGGTAAAGGTGCTTTTGTAGCAAATGTTGATGGAGTGCAATCTACTGTTGTTGGTATGGATGCGTTTAAAACTGCCACGAGTGATGATGGAGCAGCAATATTCGGATATCTTGCAGGGAGAGATGCAAATGGAGCAACGCATACAACTTTAATTGGTTCATATGCGGGATATAAAATATCAACAGGTGATAAAAATACTTTTGTAGGAACAGAAAGTGGACCTCAAGGTGGTGCAGGTACAGGAGATAGCAATACTGGTGTTGGTTATTTAGCTTTGTCAGCCAATACAACTGGCGCATCGAATGTAGCTATGGGTTTAGAAGCAGGTGATTCAATAACAACAGGTTCTAGAAACACCATTATAGGAGCGGAGGCAGGCGCAACTATATCAACACAAAACGATTGTGTATTTGTTGGTAATTTAGCAGGTAATGCAAACGCAGCAGCAGATAATGTAGGTATTGGACAACAATGTTTAGAAGTTAATAGTTCTGGAGCAGCCTTAACTGCTGTAGGTAAAATGGCAGGAGAAGCTAATACATCAGGCGGTTACAATGTATTTTTTGGACACGAAGCAGGCAGAGCCAATACATCGGGTTCTAGTAATTGCTTATTTGGCAAAGACGCAGGTACAAGTTTAACAACAGGTGGAACTAATGTTGGTATTGGTAGAGCCACTTTAGGATCAGTAACTACAGGAACGCTTAATTTAGCGGTTGGACACGAAGCAGGTAATAATCTTGCATCAGGTGCATCAGAAAATACTGTTCTTGGTTGTAGTGCAAACACAGGAGGAACTAACAGTTCTCATGCTATTGTTATTGGTTCGGGAATTACAGCAGCCTCTGGTAATGACAGGTTTAGTTTCGGTAAAGCTAGTAATATTGTTCATAATGTTTTCTCAAGCAATGCTTCTTGGACCAGAACTTCAGATGAACGAAAGAAAAAGAACATTAAAGACGATACGCTTGGATTAGATTTTATCAATGATTTAAAAACTGTAACTTTTGAATGGAAGCCTAATAACGAATTTCCAGAACATTTTAAAGACTATGGCGAAGAAAACAAAATGACAACTGGAAAAATCATGCACGGAATGATTGCTCAAGATGTTAAAGCAGCACTTGATAAAGCAGGAGTAGATACTTTTGGCGGATGGTCTGAAGATTCAGATGATGGCTCACAAGAAATATCTCAAGAAATGTTTGTACATCCTTTGATTCGAGCAGTCCAAGAACTCTCGGCAGAAGTTGAGGAATTAAAAAAACAAGCACACGATAAGTGTGACAAATAAAATAGAGGAATAAAAAATGGCAATAACTAAAACACTAACGAAATCTATCCCTTTTATTAAATCCAGTAAAGTGTTGGAGTGGCAGTTAGAAATGACTTACGAGAACGACAGCGAAGGCGATGCAACTTATTATAAGTCTGGGTTTAGTCATAGAGCAATAGCAGCCAATGGTGATTTTACCAAAGCAGCTAAAAGTAGTTTTAACCTAGCAGCACTAACAGCAATGTGTCCTGTATCACAGTGGGATGATGTATTTGCTAGTCAAGTGGATTCAGTGATTACTAATCCTGTAGTTAGTCCAGTACCAGACGAAGCCTTTGAGGTTCCTTCCAGTTAAAGATGGATAAAAAAGCTACACCTGTAGAAGATACAGATATTAAGGTTGAGATACACGCTCTTCCATCAGTTTTTATGTTGGAAACAAGAATGCCAGAGAAAATGGTTGATGATCTTAATGACTACTTAGATGAACTGTTAGAAGATGAAGATAGACGATCTCTCGCACACACCCTAGTAGGACAGATTCATAGAGGTGAACAACTTAATATGGAACCAGAGGATGAAAGACTGCAAGAGTATTCTAAGTTCGTCACCCATTTAGGTGCTGAATACATTAATAATTTTATGAATCAAACAGGCACTAGCCTACCTAAAAACAAACAAGTGGCGATTGATGAAATATGGTCAGTCCATAGTTACGAAGGCGATTACAACCCAATACATGATCATGGCACTAAAACCATTATGGGTTTATCTACTACTTGTTGGACTAAAGTACCACAACAAATACTAGACCAACCTACTGCTGGATCACCTTTGTATAGTAAATACAATTCATCGGGTTCTTGTGATGGCTACTTAGCTTTTAACTATGGTCGTAATGAAATTATGAATGTAGAACGACTAAGACCACCGCAAAGTTCTGAAATGCAACCCGAAGTAGGAAAGCTACTACTGTTCCCATCTTGGTTACAACACATGGTTTATCCTTTCTTTGGTGATGGCGAAAGAAGAACTGTAGCCTCTAACCTTAATTGTTGGGATGTAGTAGAAGAAACATGAGCAAATTAACGATAGCTAAAGTCAATGGAAAAATAGAAAGCCATGAGGCAGTCTGTGCAGAGCGTTGGTTAGAAGTTATCAACAGAGTCAAACGACTCGAACATTTTATAGTAGCTACACTAATTACTTTAGTAGTTGGTATGGCTGGAATTTTATTTGGATAAAAGGAGAAAATTATGCAAACACTCGCAAATATAATAGCAATAGTTATGACTGTTGTTACTACTTGTAGCGTTATCGCTATGATAACTCCAACCCCTCAAAAAACGGGTTGGATGAAAAAACTTTATAAAATCATCGACACAGGCGCGTTGAATTTATGGAAAGCAAAAGATAAATAAGGAGGAATAAATGAAAAATTTAATTTCTATATCTCTATTAGGTCTTGTATTAACGGGCTGTTCTACAGTTGAATCAACAATTAATGCTGGCAAAGATATTGCTAGTGCGGTTGTTGATGATGTTGTGGACATAAGCAAAACTGCTATTTCGATACCAGTTGGCGCTGTAGGTACTGTTATTGATAAGATTGAAGAAGAAACTTCAGAAACTGAATAGAACATTGATTACATGGATGGAAGAACTATATCGACTTGGCAAAATACCTGAAGCTGTTTACAGCAAATATACTTTCTATAGAAAAGCATTTTGGATTTGTTTTGCCTATGTTCTTTGGGACATGTTTCATGCCTTTGGGTGGCTATAATGTATGAATATAATTGCAAGGTTAAAAGAGTCGTTGACGGGGATACTGTCGATGTTGTTATTGACCTTGGCTTTGACATTCATTTTGCCACTCGTGTTCGCCTATATGGTATGGACACACCTGAAAGCAGAACTAGGAACAAAGACGAGAAAGTTAGAGGATTAATGAGCAAAGACTTCCTGAAAGAATGGATGGAAAAGGATGATGTTATTATCAGGACTCGTAAAGATAAAAAAGGTAAGTTTGGTCGCGTTTTAGGGGAGATGCTTGTTCGTGGAGAAAATGTTAATAAATTAATGGTTAAAGAGTGCTACGCGGTTGAATACTATGGTCAGAGTAAAGACGATATTGAAAAACAACACATGTTGAATCGTGAAGTATTGATACAAAAGAGGCTATTTAATCCAAATGAAGTTATATAACAGATGGCTGTATTTTTATTTAATTATAGGTGGCGTTCTATTTAGTGCGACTACTGTAAACTCTGAACCTACAGGAGACTGTACGACTGGTCAGTATTGTGAGCAAAGTTCGTTAGATACAACAAACACAACAACTACAACAAACACCAATACTAATACAAATACAAATACCAACACTAACACTAACACTAATACAAACAATAATACCAATACCAATACTACGACAACAACGGGTACTAACACTAATACCAACACCAATAGTAATACGAATAATAATACATCGACTTCGACAGCTACTGCTACGAACACAAATAGCAATACTAATACTTCAACTTCGACTACTACGGGTACAAATACAAATACGAATAATAATACAAACAGTTCGACAGCTACTAACACTAATACCAATAACAATACTAATACCAATACCTCTACTTCAGATGTGACATCAGATGTGACATCTAGCAATACGAACACGAATACCAACACAAGTACAAGTACCAATAACAATACGAACACGAATACCAGTACAAATACAAACAATAACAACAATACGAGTACGAGTACGAGTAATAACACCAACAACAATAACAACACAAGTACAAGTACAAACAGTAATACAAACAGCAACACCAATGTTAATCAGTCTACTTCTGACTCAAAGGTTAAGACGGATAATAAAAATGTAAATGAATCGACTTCAGATAATACAAACAGAAATATAAATGAGAGCAAGTCTGAACAAGTTATTACACAAAATATCAATCAAAAAGCACCGCCTGCTTCTGCGATTGCTCCTAGTATTATGAGCTACAGCCAAGACTTGTGTACTGTAGGAAGATCAGGCGCATTTCAAGGACAAGTGTTTGGGTTATCCACAGGTCGTACAGTCAGGGATGAAAATTGTGAGCGATTAAAATTATCCAAGTATCTATATGATACAGGCATGAAAGTAGCGAGTGTGGCCATACTGTGCCAGGACATAAGAGTTTTTAAAGCAATGACTATGGCGGGAACGCCTTGTCCATACGAAGGCAAGATTGGGGTAGACGCTAGTGCGAAATGGAAAGCGAACCCACAAGACAGACCAGATTACAAAGAAGCAAAAGATACTTATGTGTCTCGATGTAAAAATACTTTAAATACTGCTGGTCAGAGAAAATCGAGAAGAACTTGTGTTAAAGAGTTTAGTAAAGGTACTTAGTCTTTGGGTTTTCTCGGTAGCAACAGTTAATGCTACTTATGTTTATGAATCTGGTCAGAGTTTAATTGACCTAACAAACGAAACAGGAACAACAAGTTTAGCTGTTGGTGATGATTCTGTCTCTGCTGCTTTTAACTTAGGGTTTACCTTCACATTTTATGGCGAAGATTTTACATCAGCACGAATGGCTACTAATGGTTGCTTACATTTTAAAGCGTCAGGAGGCTATTGTAATGATTACACACCTGATCCTTTACCTGAAATTACATATACGCTATATCCTTTCTGGACTGATTTAATACGGGATAATAACTCGAAGGTACTGGCTAAAAGTTTTAGTGATAAGACTGTGTTCGGTTGGTATGACCTAAGAGAGTACAATCGTAGTGGTTCTGATAATAGTTTTGAAGTAATCCTTTGGACCAATGACACTTTTGATTTTCGCTATGGTGCATTAGATATTATTAATCATGATGTCCTAATAGGTGAGCAAGGTTCAGCTAGTGAGTCTTATACTTATGCGTTCTTTGACGAATGTAGCACAGGAACAACTAATGTTTCTGCTACTTGTGTTAATTACAACTGGAACTCTAGTTCTAATACTTTCAATACTTTATTAGAAAATGGTGGTTCACTTTATGGCTTGGGTACTGGCAATGGTATAGATTGTAGTGATCCATTAAATAATACATCGTGTGCTGGATATGACGCTGCTTATTTAACACAACAATGTGGCATAGATTCTTTATACAATCTTTCATGCCCTTACTATTGGGATGCTTATGACGATCAGCAATGTGACCTAGACCCACAATACGCACCTTTTTGTAGAGGATACACTCAAGAAGAGTCTGTTGCTTATTATGAGGAAGAAGAACAATTTGACTATGGCTATACCGATGACGACATGTGGTATGACGAAGAATACGATGAATGGTTAGACCCCAGTGATCCTTGTTATGAAAATGCTTGTGAGGGTTTTACAGATGAGGATTGGTATGAGTTAGATGTCGAACAGTTTGGACAAGAGCAAGTGGATGAATGGTTTGGTACAGAGGTAGAGTTTAGTTCTGACGGAACAGTAGAGTGGGAAACAACTACGATGGATTCGTATGACGATGTAGATGTGTTAATGGATGAATACGACTTAGAACAAGAACAACTTAGAGAGGAAGAATACATAACCTTTGATTATATTGAAGAAGAACTTTATACAGAAGAGTTATATAATGAGCCTGTACTATTGGCGTATGAAAGCATTGAGTATGAGTTGCCACCACTAGAAGATGTACTACAAGAGCATTTCGAGCATGAAGAACATATAGATGTGTTTGAAGAAGAACCGATAGAGTTTTTAGAATTTGAAACAATAGAAGAATTGGAGGAATATTTTGAAGAAGAAGAGTTTACAGAAGATGAGGTTATTGAGGATTTGGTTGTTGAAGAAATGGATGAGGATTCAGATTTGGAGGATAACGAAAACCTTAGAGAAGAGAGAGAAGAATCAGAAGAAGATTCAGAAGTTAGCCTCGTAGATAATGAAGAAAGCAAAGACGGCAAGAAAGAAAGACAACTTAATGTCGTTGCTGATACTATTAGAGCTGCCAGTAATAGCGTAAGCGGGACTACATCAGGCACATCTATACAGTCTACAGGCAATTCTGTGGCTTCTGGAGGGGTTTCAAGCACTACAAGTACCGCAGTAGCCAGTTCAGCCTCGGGAGGCGGTATAAGCACCAGTAATTCTCCTAGTATTTCTGCTCAAGTGGCGAGTTCAGCCATACAAACACAGCAAGTTTTATCTATGAGTACAACGGATGTGTCGGGTGGAAATACCATAGGTTCACAAAACACAGCAGTTGGCATTAGTAGTGAAAATACTAGTGGTGACAATAATACCGCTGTAGGTTCAGAAACAGTGGTTGCCTCTACAACGACCACGGACACTACTGTTTCTAGCGATACGGGTGGCTCACAAAACACAGCAGTAGGGGATAGTGGGCAAAATACTATAAGCGTGCAAAACACAGCAGTAGGTTCAATGGACGCAGAAATAGAAACAGCGATAGGTGAAGTATCGACTTCTGAAGCCGATCAAATAGCCGATCAGATTGTGGCCCAAAACATACAAGACCAACAAGAACAGCTAGAAGAACAGCAACAAGAAACAGGCGAATACGCTGATGAAGCACAGCTCATTGCTTATATGGGCTATGTGCAGGGTTTTGATGGGTATAGACAAGCTACTCTAGCTGATGCCTCCGATTGGTATGAACCAGAAGCAATTTATGCTAATGTATCTATGTCAGATAATAACGCTGCTTTCATAGGATTGTATGGAGACAGTTTAACTGGCATGAGAAATTTAATGAGAGATCAACCAAGACTATGAAAGTAAAAGCACCAAAAGGTTTTCACTGGATGAAACAAAAACGAGGTTTACCCAAGTTGATGAAACACAGTGGAAAATATAAAGCCCATAAGGGAGCAAGTCTTTACGCTAGTTTTGCAGTGCAAAAAACACATGGCGGCGAAAAGAAAAAGAGCTAAAGCTATACGAAGAACCACGGGTAAAGGTGGTAATTATCGTAAGACTAAATCTGGCGCAGGGATGACTAAGAAAGGCGTAAAAGCCTATCGTAAAAAAAATCCGGGCAGTAAATTAAAGACAGCGGTAACGGGCAAGGTTAAGAAAGGCAGTAAGGCAGCTAAAAGAAGAAAGTCTTATTGCGCAAGATCAGCAGGACAAAAAAGAAAAAGTTCGGCTAAAACAAGAAATAACCCTAACTCAAGAATTAATCAGGCAAGAAGAAGATGGAAGTGTTGATATGAGTTTGTATGAAAACATAAACAAAAGAAAGAAAGCGGGGACAAGTAGAAGCAAAAAGAAATCTACTATCTCTAAAAAAGCGTATGCAAACATGAAAGCCGGGTTTCCTAAATACAAAACTGGCGGCCTTGTAAAGTCAGGTGTTGCGAAAGCCTGTGGCGCGGTAATGGATGATCGAAGAAAAGTTACTAAATATTATTAGGAGAATACTGACATGGACTGGTTTCAATCAAAAGCAGCACAGATCATAGGCTTGGTTTCTATTGTAGGAACACTAGCTGGGTTTGGCTATACAGGCGCTACCTATGTGAATAGGATAGAAAACTTAGAATCTAAAATGTCTCGTTATATTAATGAAATAGATGGACTAGCAGATCAAGTAACGGAGTTGGATAAAAAGGTAGTAGCGGTTGATGAGCAAATCAAATCGTTAAATATAGAGACACAGGATTTAAGCCCTATTAAATCAGATGTTGTAATGCTACAAACAAGTATTGCTGGTATTAATGCAAGTATTGATTCTATGTATGACGATGTACAGAGCCTAAAGAATAAAAACGATAACCCATTGGCGAACTAATATGAGTGACGAAAGAGATTACCACCCTAGCGGAAGATTTGGCGGAGACATGGATCGTAATGAAGTAGAAATGGACTTAAACAAGTTCATGGCAATGATCGAAGAGATTGGTGCTTTAAAGGATAAGATTAGAGATTTAGAAGACGTTAAAAATAACAACCCTTATCAGAAGGTTATATTTATAGCACAGGCTATTGACTCATGGCGAATCTTTCCAAGAGCCTTTTTGTCAGTCTATATGTACTTACTTTACTACACGACCTTTTGGTTTATGGGTTTACCAGAGCCTAGTTTTGAACAATCGGGCTTAATATCTATAGTGGTGGGTGCAGGAGCAGCATGGTTTGGACTCTATGCAGGTACGAGTGGTTCGTCTAAGAGCTTTAAAGGCGAGAAGTAATGGCCGTTACAAAAAAAAAGAAAAGAAATTATAGAAAAGAATACGACAATTACCACAAAAGCAAAAAGCAAAAAGATAACAGAGTAGCTAGAAACAGAAGCAGAAGAAAACTTGAAAGAGAAAATAAAGTTAGGAAAGGTGATGGCATGGATGTTCATCATGTTGACGGCAATCCACAAAATGGAAAAAGAAGTAATTTAAGAGTTGTTGCAAAAAAGAAAAACAGATCATTTTCAAGAAAAACAAGGAGATCATAATGGCATTTTATGTAAAAAAAATAGGTTTAACTAAATGGTTCAAAGAAACATTTCTAGGCCTTGAAGAAAAAGTAGTTAGAAATCGCACTAAAAAAGGAAGGTATGTTGCTGATGATGAATCAACACCAGACATCAACGAAGCGTATAAGACTATTAATGTTAAGAAAAAGAAATGAAACTTGCCCTAGTTATAGGTGGAGTGCTTTTTATTTCTATTATGGTTAACATCGTTGCCTTTACTAAATTAGATAAAGCAAAGGTTGAGCTGCAAACAGCGATCAACAACCAAGCGGTTCTTGAGCGAACAATCCAGGAACAAAACGACCAGATTGTAAAAGCATTGGAATCAGCTAAAAAGACCCAAGTACAAATTCAATCGCTTAATACACAGTACACTCAGAGCCAAGCGCAAGTCACCAACCTTAGAAACAAGTTTGCCAAGCATAATCTTGAAGGGTTAGCCATGTCTAAACCAGGTTTGTTGGAAAGCAAGATCAATAAAGCAACGGCTAGAGTAGGTCAAGATTTAACAAACATAACCAACCCAGACCAATTTGATGAAAAAGCTACTAATAATACCTCTACTCTTAATTAACGGATGTTCGACCTATTCACTTTTAGGTGATTTAGCGAACAAACAACCACAAACTAAGCCTGTGGAAGTAGTAACCGTTGCTAAACGAAACCCCATTTATCATCCACCGCTGCCAGAGCCGATAGAGGCCTCTGATGTGGAGTGGAAGATACTGACCCCTGATACAATGAACGAGTACCTTGCAAAAGTAGAAGCGGGAGAAGAACCCAGGGTTGCTTTCTACGGATTAACTAGCCAAGGATATGAGAACTTGTCCATGAACATGGGTGAGATAAAACGATATCTTGAGCAGATACTGCATATTGTGGGATACTACAGAGAAGTTGACGAGGACGAAGAGGAAAAGTAATGCCTTTAGCAAAATACATATTAAAGCCAGGAGTGGATCGAGAAGGAACCGACTACACCAATGAGGGAGGTTGGTTTGATGCGAACCTTATGAGGTTTCGCAAAGGATTCCCTGAAAAGATTGGAGGCTGGCAAAAAATCAACAATAATTATTATTTAGGAACGGGTCGTGCTTTGCATGCGTGGGTTGATTTAAACACCACGCCCTATCTTGGTGTTGGAACCACTTGGAAATACTACATCCAAGAAGGCTCTGGATATAACGATATTACACCGATTAGAGCCACAACAACGAACGGCATCTTATTTGCAGCCACTGACGGTTCTTCTACTATTACAGCTACCGATGATGATCATGGGGCTGTGGTTAATGATTTTGTAACGATAAGTGGTGCAGTTAGTTTGGGTGGTTTAATTACAGCCGCTGTACTAAATCAAGAATATCAAATTACCGCAGTAACCACAGACACATACACTTTTACAGCAAAAGACACCGATGGTGATACGGTCACAGCTAATTCCAGTGATTCTGGCAATGGTGGTTCTGGTGTTGATGGTGCTTATCAAATTAATGTAGGTCTAGATGTTTATGTTGCAGCTTCAGGTTGGGGTGCAAAAACTTGGGGAGAAGGAACGTTTGGCTCAGTCAGCGCTTTATCTGATACCAGTCAGCTTAGATTGTGGTCGCACGATAACTTTGGCGAAGACTTACTAATCAATCCAAGAGCTGGAGGCATCTATTATTGGGATAAGACAAACGGAATAGACACAAGAGCCGTAGTTCTCTCAGATTTGTCGGGGGCTAACTTGGCACCGACTAAAGCATTGCAAGTATTGGTTAGTGATATTGATCGTCATGTTATTTGTTTGGGCGCTGACCCTATCTCTGGCTCCTCTAGAACAGGTTCTATTGATCCCATGTTTATTTGTTGGTCAGACCAAGAAAATGCAGCACAGTGGGAGCCACTATTAACTAACACAGCAGGTTCTTTTAGGCTTTCATCAGGTTCTTCCATTATTGGTGGTCTTAGAGCGAGACAAGAAACACTGGTTTGGACAGATAACTCTTTATATTCAATGACTTTTATTGGATCGCCATACACCTTTAGCACCAACCTGGTTAATGAAGGGGTTGGTTTAATTGGACCTAAAGCATCAATTAATGCGCCTCAAGGGGTGTTTTGGATGGATTTAAAAGGATTCTATTTTTACAATGGTTCTGTTGCACCGCTACCCTCTTCTGTTCACAACTATGTTTTTAGCAACATTAATCTACAACAGGCTTACAAAGTCTTTGCGTTTTTAAACAAAGCCTTTAATGAGGTGGGTTGGTTCTACCCATCAAACTCATCAGACGAGATTGATCGTTATGTTATCTATAACTACAACGAGAAAACTTGGTCTATCGGAGAACTGACACGTCATGCTTGGTTGGATGAAGGCGTAGAAGACTTCCCAAGAGCAACCGGCACCGATACTAATAATTATATTTACCAACATGAGACAGGCAATGATGCGGACGGATCGCCGATGGATAATGTGTATATTGAATCCAGTAGTCTAGATATTGAAGACGGCGAATACTTTAGTTTTGTTAATCGGATTATTCCTGATATTAAGTTTACTGGCTCTAACAGTAGTGCTGCCATGAACATTGTTCTTAAGCAACGCAATTGGCCAGGAGAAGACTTAAGCACTTCATCTACAACAGCGATTACCTCTTCAACCACAAAGATTGATACAAGAGCAAGAGCACGCCAAGTCGTTCTAAGATTTGAATCAGACGATGATAATTCAGCAGGATTAAGAGAAGGACTGGGGTTTCGTGTGGGAGCAACCCGTATGCAAATTAGGCCCAATGGTAAACGATAGTGGGAAAACTGCTTGAAACGAGATTGCCTAACGCTATAGGAGAGGTTTCTCCTGATGTTTACAATCGGCTGGTTCGCGTCCTTGAATTAAACTTAGGCGCGTTTGATCCGACGGCAACGCCTCAATACACATTAACCACGCTGTCTCAAAATAAGTTCAATCCTGGTGATGTGATCTGGAACCTCAATGCTAAGAGTTTACAAGTTTTTGATGGCTCCAAATGGTATGATGTTTATTCAGGAACGACTAGAGGGGTTAGCGCAACAGGTGCTGTTAGCTCATTATCAGTAAGCACCAACGGGGCAATATCTATTGATTTATAACTCAAAAAACAGATATACTGTAAAGATTCTCGGCTCGTGGGATCTTCGCAATATTTATATAATGCGAAAATGAGAGAAGAAATTGTAGAACAACTAGGCGTGACCCCAACACCAGGTGGGTTGCAGAAGCTATTGGAGCAACATGAAACCGATAGGCTCAATGCTTATCATGAGACTATGGAAAGTTTTGAAGGCGACTTACCAATGGGTATTATCTCGCCTCCCGCATTAAAAGATGTTTTTTTTGACCCAGAAGATGATTCTTTAGGTTCTTTATACGATGAATCTATTGAAAACCTTGAGGGAGCAGGCATTGGAAGAATATTACCCACCAAATATAACCCAGCAGCGCAAGGCGTGGCTGGCATCAGCGCTTTAATATCAAAGATAATGATGGGCGACTCTATGGATAAGTTTAATGAACTAGGCGATCCCGAAGACATTAACTTTGCCCCTAAAGGTATGGTAGATGGCGGCATTGTCGGCCTAAAATACGGCGGCACGCCACCGGAAAACTTTTGGGCAACTGGAGGTGAGCAGTATAAAGAAGCCTTTGATCCCACTAAACCTATGGACTCTGTGCTTATCAAGGGACCATTAAACGAATATGGTTATAACAGAGATCAATATGGCTGGCTTAACACAAAACCAGTAAACACTAATGGTCGAACTCTTTTTGATGCTTACCAAGATGAGAACGATCCTAGCACTAAAACAATAACAACGGGAAAAGTGACCACAAATGTTGCTGCAGGGATGCCCCATTCGCAACATGTCATTACACATGTTATGCAACTTCTTAAGGACTACTCTCTAGGGACACTTTTAGAGATGACTGAAAAAGGGTCACAAGACCAAGAGATGATTATTGATGCTGTTAGTAAAATTGACGGCTCTATGGATAAGTTTAACCAACTAGACGATCCCGAAGACGTTAATTTTTCACCCACAGGTATGGTAGATGGCGGATTGGCTGACTTGTTGAATCAAAACGATGGGTTTGGCGATGAAGAAAGCTACCAAAGAGCGTTAGAAGAACAAGCTATGATTTTTGCAAAAAGCAGCCCAAACAAAGCAGACTACGAAGAGGCGCTTGACAACATGGCTATGAACATAGCTGGTGGCCACCTCTTAGAGAAGAGTGACGTAATAGAAGACTTAGAACAAGCAATTGCAGAAAGAAGAGTAATAGAAGGCACACCCGATGGTTTATCTTTTAGGGATAGGTTTAAAGAAAAGTTTGGCATGGAAGGTGGCGGCATTGTGCATTTAGCTGGTGGTGGCAACGCTAGAGCAGTGTCTATTGTGCCTAAAGTATCGAATACTACTATTCCAATGAGTCACTGGAGACCTTCTACCTCAACAGGCAGGATAAGCGTTAATATAGGTTCACAAGGACCCGCTATAGTCAAAACCATTGACCCCGGTTCGGTTGCGGGCAGTCAAAGCGTTGGAGAAGCACTCAGAAGATTCGTGAAAACAGGGCTGGGTAGGGGTAACACAAGCACTTCTACTACACCGAAAAAAGGATCAATAGCGGATCGGTATAAATGGAATCCATCCACAGGCTCCAATCTTTCTGGAAGCGATAATACTGCTTTTTCAGCAATGTTTAATCTGGGTGGCTCAAGAGGTTTTGGCAAAGGTGCTGGCGGTAATTATGGACAAGGCCAGCGAATGGAAAGAAGAGAAAGAAGAATGATGAGAAACATGCCAATAGAACAAAGACTAGAACTTGAAAGCCGAGGCTTTGGGGGTGGTGCACAGGCAGCCTATCAAAGAGTAGCAGAGAACCCAAGCGCTGGATTCATCGACGAGCCTTCTAATTATGATGAATTAGCTGCATATTATATAAAACATGGGGGCTTTGATGAAAATGCTCCTGTCGTACAATGGGGAGATGCATAATGCCTTTCAGCGATTATGGAGGATTTCCTATTACTTATTCTGGAACTGGAAGCTCTGGAGGGGATCATACTGTACCAAAAGACGAAATTATGAAAGCAATTAGAGAGCTCATTGCATTAAGAAACAATCCCTATGCTGCGCCTGATAATACAGTTATTGATGAAATCACTACTGCTGAAAAACCTCCTTTTGGTTATAGAATGAGAAATGCTTTTGACACCTTGGGTGGCATTATGAACATTGCTAGTAATCCTACAAACCCTAATGCAATACAAGAGGCTGTAGAGCGCATAGATCCTAATTCACCAATCGTTAATGCGGTAGATAACATAGAAACAAGTGGAGAAGACATAGCAAGAGGACCACTAGATAGCATTGGCTGGAATATGTTTCGTGATTATATGGGTGATGCTAGTGATTATATTGGTGAGACAATAGGTGATCTCACGAAAGATCGAATTGCAGGATATGCAGGAGAAAACCTAGGTCCAGCAGTCGATGGAACTGGAACAGGAACTGGAACAGGAGATGGAACTGGTACAGGAACTGGTACTGGAACAGGAGATGGAACTGGTACAGGAACTGGTGATGGAACTGGTGATGGAACTGGTGATGGAACTGGTGATGGAACTGGTGATGGAACTGGTGATGGA
>Ga0208919_1001148_pt1 | contig 15728 bp, 24 predicted proteins | sample 4_EtaG_FD_184076 | JGI IMG/M metagenome (GOLD analysis project Ga0208919, IMG submission 184076) | Marine viral communities from the Subarctic Pacific Ocean - 4_ETSP_OMZ_AT15127 metaG (SPAdes) (version 3) | ecosystem: Environmental > Aquatic > Marine > Oceanic | place: Pacific Ocean | collected...
CTGAATCCACCTGCTGCTGCAGGGGATACAGGCGTATAAGGGAGATTTATTATGGCTATTTCAAGATCACAATTGGTCAAAGAGCTAGAGCCTGGTTTAAATGCTCTCTTTGGCTTAGAATACAATCGTTATGAAAACGAACACGCAGAAGTCTTTACATCTGAAGCATCTGATAGAGCTTTCGAAGAAGAAGTAATGCTTAGTGGTTTCGGTAGTGCTCCAGTAAAAGAAGAAGGTAGTGCAGTCACTTTTGACCAAGCTACAGAATCTTTCACTGCGAGATACACTCACGAAACAATCGCTATGGCGTTTGCTATCACTGAGGAAGCAATTGAAGATAATCTTTATGATAGATTAGCTGCAAGATACACAAGAGCTTTGGCTCGTTCTATGGCAAACACTAAACAAGTAAAAGCTGCAAATGTACTTAACAATGCATTTAATTCAAGCTTTGCTGGTGGTGATGGTGTAGAACTTTGTTCAACAGCTCATCCAATCGCTACTGGTGGTACATTCGCAAATGAATTATCAACAGCAGCAGATTTATCAGAAACTTCATTGGAGCAATCTTTAATCGATATTGCTGCATTTGTTGATGAGAGAGGTCTAAAAATTGCGATGCAGGGTGTTAAACTGATTATTCCAAAAGAACTTCAGTTTACTGCTGAGAGAATTTTAAGATCACCTCAGAGAGTTGGCACTGCTGATAATGACATTAACGCTATGGCTTCTATGGGCATGATGCCACAAGGTTATAGAGTAAATCATTATTTGACAGATACTGATGCTTTCTTTATTATGACGGATGCACCTAACGGAATGAAACAATTCGTTAGAAGTCCTATCAAAACTGCTATTGAAGGAGACTTTGATACTGGTAATGTTAGGTTTAAGGCGAGAGAGAGATACTCTTTTGGATTCTCTGATCCAAGAGGAATTTTTGGCTCACCTGGTGCAGCTTAAATTTTTTTTTCTTCGTAAAAAAAGGGGACGAAAGTCCCCTTTTTTATTTTTGTCTACTTTCCCAAAAATAAATAGCTAAACCTAAGATCATATAAATTAAAACTATTTCCATTTTTTTATTCTTAGTTTGTAATTAATTTTGGATAGCTAAATACAGTTTGATTTTCACCTCTGTATTCTTTGTGTTGTTTTACTTTTACTTCCATAGAAACATTATCACCAATTTCTAAGTCTTCAAATAATTTGTTATTAGATGTAGTTGTAAAAATATTACCATTATCATCTTTAAACTTTCTTAAAACACAAAAACCAAACTGTGTATCAAAACCAAAAAGATTATCAAATGTTAACTTAACTGTAATTTTTTCACCAACTTCACCAATAAATTTTAATGAAAAAGTTACACTTGGCTTAGACCAAGATTTTTTTGGCAACCACTCATCATTATCTTGGTAACATTCTATCATAGTTGGTCGTTTCCAAATTCTACAATTTCTGATAATCTTGTTAAGGTCAAATGCTTTATCTTCATTCATAAGAACACCATCTTCACCAATCCAAGACTTTGCATTAGCTACAGCTATTTCCCAATCAGTTGATAAATTTTTAACATAAAAAGTTTTCTCTACCATTGTCTTTGAGTAATTACTCCAAACAAATTTATTATGGCAAAGTGTAAACATCTTGGTTTGTTGACCTGAACTGATAAAATATTTTGTTTTTTCCATATTTTTTTCTCCGTAAAAGTTAGGGCAGATTTTTGGTACTGCCCTTAGACCATTAATCTTTTACAAGAATCCACTGAGTTAAGGTATGATGTTCAAAGTGAAAACCTTTTAAGTGAAATATTTCCTGAACAACTTCATCGTCCATACCAATATATTCATATAAAAGTCCACCGAGAATTAAAAGTTTTAAACGAGTATTGCCGTCTTCATCTTTGTAAGTAGTAAGTTCATAATCATTTTTTACTTCTTCATATTGAATGAATGGATCATTATAATAATATTTTTCAAAATTACTATTTAGTTGATTGATTAGTTTTTTCATTTTTTTCTCCGTTAAATTAATATTATATTATATATATATCACATCTAGATGTGATGTCAACACAATATTTACTTTTTTTTTATTAAGAGTACAATTAAATAACCAAGACAATATAAACTTGATATAGACTGACTTGGCAGACACCCTAGAGGACTATATCTTTTAACTAGGAGAAAAAATGGCAGGAGTACATTTTACAGGACCTATTCTTTTCGCAGGAAAAAATAATGAAAAGAAGTGGTTCGAAAACTTACCAATTGATAAAAACCCAGATTATGTAGTTTATTTCGATGACTTCGATAGAATTGGATTTGATTCTAATACAGGTCATAGATGGACTGTCGTAAAAGACTCAGGTGCGTCTGTAGCTATTGCAGCAGACCAACTTAATGGTTTAGTCAATCTTAATTCAACAGCAACCACAGATAACGATGGTGCTTCTATTCAAAAAAATGAAATTTTTCAGGTTCAATCTGATAAAGCTCTTTGGTTTGAAACTAAAGTTAGAACATCTGATGTAACTGACACTGATCTATGTTTTGGTTTTACTGTTAACTTTGCAACAAATCCTGAAGCTATGCTTACAGCTACAGATAGAATTGTATTTCAAAAAGATGATGGAGATGCATCACTTCTTTGTAAAACAGAAAAAGATGGTACAGAAACTTCAACAGATTCTGGTATTGATATGACAAACGATACTGATGTTACATTAAGCATTCGTTGTCAAAGCACAGGAAAAGTTGACTTTTTTGTAAATAGAAAATTAGTTGCAACACATACAGATAATATTCCAACTGATGAAATTTTAACAATAGCTGCAATGTCTTTATCAGGTAATGCTACTGGAACTAAAGTTACATCAATTGATTATATGTTTGCTGCGTCTGACAGATAGGAGTTATCATGGGTTTACAATTACAAGTCAAAACTTTTGTACCTGTAGCAGCTTCCACCACGGCATTGGGGGTCGCTCAGACAGTATCAGGAGCTGCTAATTTTACCCTTACTTCAGCTTCAACAAATGGTACTTATGCAAATGATAATACTGCTCCAAAAGTATCATTTACATCTAGTGGCAATATATCTGGAGTAAATTTTACTGTAACAGGCACAGATGTTAATGGAGATGCACAAAGTGAAGTTATAGCAGGACCAAATTCTACCACTGTTTTTACTACTTTGTTTTATAAGTCAGTAAGTCAAGTAGCAACTAGTGGATCTGTTTCAACTAATACTTCTATAGGTCACTCAAATCATGTGACAGGAGTAATTTTTGCTGGTAGAACGAGAGTAAAAGGAATGCAGATTACTACAGGTGGAACTATTGACACTATTGCATTTAAAAATACTTCTCCATCAGGAACAACTTTATTTTCTTTTTTAGTTGCTACAACAACTAAAGATTATATAGAGCCTTACATTCCTGACGATGGTATTTTGTTTAATGCAGGAGCTTATATTGATATTCCTGCAGGTTCTGCAGGAAGTGCAACAGTTTACTATGGATAATTATGTTTTGGATTTATTAGGTCTTAAAGCAGGAGGTATGCCTGCTCGTAATAAAAAAAATTATAGACCTACTAAATCTGGAGCTGGAATGACCGAAGCAGGAGTGAAAGCTTACAGGCGTAAAAATCCTGGTTCAAAACTACAAACTGCTGTAACAGAAAAAAAACCGAGTAAATCTAGATCTAAACGAAGAAAATCTTATTGTGCTAGGAGTCGTGGACAAATGAAGATGCACAATGTAAACTGTAGAAAAACACCTAACAAACGAATTTGCCAAGCAAGGAGGAGATGGAAATGTTAGAAAAATGGGAAATGATTAAAAACTTGTATACAACTAATAAAGATAGTATAGTAATTGGATTATGCGTATTATTACTCCTATCTTGGATGTTTTAGTTTTTGCACTGCTTAGTGTTGGAACTATTTTCTTTATTTCAATATGGAGTCTTTGGATGCTTTTTAGTTTGCCAATAGATATATTTTACGATGGAATTATCAAAAAATTTTTCTCTTAATGAACTAGTTAAATCACAAACAGCCATGCGACTTGGTATTAACAATACACCAAGCTCACAAGAAATATTTAATCTTAAAAATCTTTGTGAAAATATTTTGCAAAGAGTTAGGGATAGGTTTAAAGAACCTGTAATAATAAATTCAGGATACAGATCAGTGAAGTTATGCCAAGCAATTGGCAGTTCAGGTAAATCTCAACATGCAAAAGGTCAAGCAGCAGATATTGAAGTTATGAACTTGGATAATAAAGTTGTAGCTGAATGGATAAAAAATAATCTTGATTACGATCAACTAATATTAGAGTTTTACAAAGAATCAGAAGGACCCAGAAGTGGATGGATTCATGTTTCTTATGTTAGTGATAATCCAAGAAAACAAGCTTTACTAGCTGATAAAGATAAAAACAATAAAACGAGGTATATGCCATGGTTATAGGAAGAAGTCAAATGCGTCAACAAGTTACAAAAGGTCCTCAAAAACGCAAATTTGTAAAGACTAGAAAGAATAAAAAAAAGGTGCTAACATAATGAAAGATGATATAATAAATGCTTTGGTAAAAGTTTATGAAGCTAATATAGAAAAGGCAAACGCAACCATAAAAATTTATCTTGAAAACTCTGTTGGAATTGGTGAGCATCCTAATATAATAGATGAGATAGATAAACAAGTAGATATTGTATCAAGTAATGAACATAAAATTGATATTATAAGGAGTTTTATAGATGCAAGTAACCAAAAATATAATTAAGTTTAGCAATTTGGTAATTAAAATACCAAAAGAAACAAAACAAGTTTGGGATTTATCTGAAAATAGATGGGGGTATAAATATGACAAAACTATGTGCTAGAGGCAAAGCTGCTGCAAAAAGAAAATTTAAGGTTTATCCAAGTGCATATGCAAATGCTTATGCATCCAAAATTTGTGCAGGTAAAATTAAAGATCCAAGTGGTGTAAAGCGAAAAGATTTTAAAGGACCTAAACCTGCCAATAAAGGAATTTTTGCTGAAACAAATTATGAATTTAATGTTGGAGGACACGCTGTCATGGGTTCACCAGTGAGTGTGGATGTTGATGGTGACACGATAACAAATCCTTCTGCTTCTAATTATTATAAAGATTTAATGTAATGGGTTTAAAAAAGTGGTTCTCACAAAATTGGGTTGATATAGGCTCCAAGAAAGCTGATGGATCATATTCTAAATGTGGTCGAAGTAAACTTAAAACTGATAAAAAAAGAAAATACCCTAAGTGTGTTCCTTTAGCAAAGGCACGAAGAATGTCAGAATCACAAAGAAAAAGTGCAGTAAAAAGAAAAAGAGCAAAAGCTCAAGGTGTAGGTGGTAAACCTACAAATGTAAAAACTTTTGCGGATAATGGTAAATTTATAGTTAAACCAAGAAAAAAATTCTCTTTGAAACCTAAATTTGATTTTAGTGAAATTAATTTAGGAGATGTAAAGCGTAGTTATAAGCGACCTGCTGTCGAACTTAAAAAAACAAATAAAAAATTACCTGATGTTTCTGTTGAACTGTTTAAAGAATATACGGATGTTAAAACACCTTTTTATGAAGACAAAAAACAAACTAAAGGAGTTGTTGGTAAAATTGGAGGAAAATATGGTAGAGTACGAGGGCAGATTGCTAAAGATAACAAGACAGGAAAAATTTCAAGGCAACTAAGTATTGAAGGTAACTTTGATTTTGCAAAGGGAGGGTTTGCAAAGAACTATTATAAGGATATACTTTAATTATGAAAAATTCACTTAAAAATCCAAATAAAGCCGATCTTGACAAAGATGGTATATTGACAAGTTATGAAGAAAAAAGAGGAGAAGCTATTGAAGAGGCTATGAGTAATCAGGCTTATCTTGGTGGTTTATTACGAGCAGCTCCATTAGTCGTAAAAGGTGCAAAAAAAATAGGTAAAAAACTAGCTACTAAATATAAAGAAATTAAAAATGAAAGAAGATTTAAAAAAGAATTAGAAGACGCAGGTGTTGATATCACTGGTGAAAAAGGTGGTAAAAAACTAGATGACTATGTTATTGAACAAAAAAGTCTTAAAAAAAAGAAATTTGGTGGTATGGCACTTCAAGGTGTAAAAGACCCAACTAAAATTCACAGAAGCTAGGGGAATGTATGGCAACTTCAGATTCAGCTACTTTTGACCTTAATATAGACGATATTATTCAGGAAGCCTACGAAAGATGTGGTAAACGAACTAATAGTGGGTATGATTTAAAATCAGCAAGACGCAGTCTTAATATCTTATTTAGTGAGTGGGGTAATAGAGGTGTTCATCTATGGAAGGTTGAATTAAAAGAGCAGTTGTTGACAGCAGGCACTTCAACTTATACAGCACCAACAAATGCAAACGACATACTAGAGGCATACATCAGCACAACAACAGGAACTACCTCTTCAACTAACGATGTTTCAATAACTAAAATATCAAGAAGTGAATATGCTGCTCTTCCAAACAAAGGATCTAGAGGGCAACCTTCACAATATTATGTTGATAGACAAACTACTCCACAAATCACTTTGTATCAAACGCCAAATGCTTCAACATATACATATTTAAAATATTATTATTTAAAAAGAATTGAAGACTCTGGAGCATACACAAATACTGCTGATGTGGTATTTAGATTTATTCCATGCATGGTTGCTGGACTAGCTTATTATCTGTCTATGAAATATAACCCACAAGTAGTTCAACAAAATAAACTTATTTATGAAGATGAATTACAAAGAGCACTTGTGGAGGATGGGCAAAGAACATCAGTATATATAACACCACAATCATATTATCCAACTAGATTATAAGGAGAAAAAAATGAAAGGATTACGATTAAAAACAGGTGGAGATGCAAATTTAGAGTTTATAAAAGGTGTAAGTCCTGTGTTGGCTAAATCTTACAGTGCCATGTTATCTAATATAAAAGATCCAGGAAAACAAGATACTTTTAAAAAAAGAGCAGGACAACAAATTGCAGCTTATAGAAACATGCCTGAAGAACAACAAAAAGCTTTTGTTTCTGAAATGACTACAAAATATTCAGCACCAACACAAGAGACATTTGGTGATATTAATAAAAGTTTGGAAGGCAAATATAGACCTGTTTATCAAGTTGCAGCAACTAGAAAAAACAAACCGACTGTTGCTCAAGATATTTATAAAGAATTGGGATTAGCTAAAACAGGAGGTATTGCAATACGAGGAAATAAATTTAAAGGCGTTTTTTAATGAAAGGTATGAAGTTATATAAAAAAGCTACAGGGGGTTATCTCTCAGCACTTGAACAATCAAAACCTGAATTGTTTACAACAATTAAAAATTATAGAGATAGGTTAGATAGTGGTGAGCAACAAACTTTTGATAAAAGAGCTAACATTCAATATGCAGCCACCATGAACATGCCTAAAAATCAAAGAGATGCTTATATTTCATCAATAGAAAAAGAGTATTCAAAACCAACAGACACACAATTTAAACAAGTAAAAAGCAGTTTAGGACAAAAGTTCAAACCTACATATACTTATTATTCCCTTGACAAAACAAAAGCTCCGTCAACTACTGGTTATTATAGAGACTTATCAGCTGAAATAAGTGAAGCAGAAAAAGAATTAGCAGGCTTAACAATTACCGAATCTAGACAGAGAACAAGACCAAAATATGAGTATGTTCAAAATCAAGGTTATGTTGGTCCAGGAGCTCCTCCTCCAAAGCCACCTCAAACTGTTTACAAATTACCAGAAGGTTCAAGAGAGGTACAGGGGGATTTATATCAAGGCAGATATTTTTCAGACCCAACTAACAAAGGTCAATATCGACCTATAGGTCAAGAAAAGTACACAGAAACTACGACAAGAGCACAAAAAATAGGGGACACTGACTATGATAAAAAATTTAATGAAATCCAAAGACTTCAAAGAAGACATGAAAATAGGTTTTTTTCTCAATTGAATCAACCTTCTTCTAATCAAGTTAATGCTCAAAACATTTATTCTAGTATGGGGTTTGGTAGCTCAAATACAACCCAACCAAAACCTTTTGTGAATCCATACGCTTCTTACGGAACACCTTTAACGACTGCAAAAAAAGGAGGAGCTGTTAAAATGAGTAAGGGTGGTAAAGCAGCTATTCGTGGTAAAAGGTTTACAGGAGTATATTAATGGCATACGCAAGAGGTAAATATGCAAAAGCAATTTCGGATCGCTCTGGTATGGCATTTCCTTATAATGAAATGGTAAGAGAATGGAATGGTTCACTTGTTCACAAGTCAGAGTATGAAGCAAAACATCCTCAGATAAGAAGAAAACATATTACTGCTGATCCCATAGCTTTAGCTAACGCTAAAAGTCAAAAATTTCAACAACCAATACAACCTTTTATAAATGATTCAACAACAGATCAAACAAAAACTGATTCAGGAGGAGGAGGTCAAGCAGTTGTTAATTTAACTTTACCAGGTGATTTTGCATTTAGAACGGATGGTTCAGTCTCTTTGACATCTACAGACGCCAATCCAACTTACGGAAGCATGGTTCCTGATGATGGATCAGAAGAAAATAGAAAAAGACAGTTAACAGCCGAAGTTGGTAAAATAACAGTTGATGCAATTGCTGTAACAATATTAGCTGTCACTGTTGTAAGCACGGCTGATGGAAACAAATATTTTATTGATGGTGTAAGACAAGCAACCCCTAACTTTGTAAGAGGCAATACTTATAGATTTTCACAGCCAGAAAGTGCAAGTGCTCATCCTTTACGCATAAGTGAGACTAGCGATGGTACACATAATTCAGGAACTGCTTATACAACAGGTGTATCCACTACATCAGAGTATACACAAATCACTGTAGCTAGTGACGCACCAAGCACATTATATTATTATTGTAGCATTCATTCAGGTATGGGTGGATCAATAAGTATATCAGGATAGATTATGGCAATTACACATTCAGATTTTTTAACACAAGTAAGAAACTATACAGAGGTAGATAGTAATGTATTATCGGACACTTTAATAGATCAATTTATTAGAAATGTCGAATTAGATGTTGCTGGTAAGGTTGACTATGATGACTTACGAAAATATGCAACGACTTCAACTATTGCATCACAAAGATATCTGAGCATGCCTTCGGATTTAATTTATTTGCGTTCTGTCCAAATTACAAACTCAGGAGTAAGAGACTTTTTAGAAAAAAGAGATACAAGTTTTATATCTGAATATAATAGTAGTGATACTACAGGAGTGCCTAAATATTATGCAAATTGGGATGATCAAAACATTGCAATTGCACCTGTTCCGAATGCTGCTTTCACAATTCAAATTAATTACATTATTGATCCTCCTCATTTTACTTCATCAAATTCAACTTATTTATCGACTTACTATGAAAATGTTTTATTGTATGGTGTTTTAACTGAATGTTTTTCTTATCTAAAAGGTCCGATGGATATGTACAAAGTGTATTTAGACAAGTATAATGAAGAAGTTCAAGCGTTTGGACTACAACAAATGGGACAAAGAAGAAGAGGGCAGTATGAAGAAGGAGTGCCTAGAGTACAAATTCAATCACCCTCGCCTTAAAAAATGGAGTAAATATGGCAATAACAACTAGTGTAATTTGTAATTCTTTTAAAAAAGAACTTTTTGAAGGAACACATAATTTTAAACAAACTGGTGGTAACTCATTCAAGTTATCACTGTATACAAACAGTGCTGTTTTAGGTAAATCCACTACAAGTTTTACCACGGATGCACAAGTATCTAATTCAGGTCAATATACAAGTGGTGGTGGTGCTCTTGTTAATGGTGGGACATCATTATCAACAAACACGGCACTTGTTGATTTTGCTGATAGATCGTTTACTGGAGTTACTTTAACTGCAAGAGGTGCTTTAATTTATAACGACACAGCATCAGGTGATCCTGCTGTTTGCGTATTAGATTTTGGAGGCGATAAAACAGCAACATCAGGAACATTTACCATTCAGTTTCCTGCTTTTAGTGCAAGTGCAGCTATACTAAGAGTTACATAGAGTAGAGTATGTCCAACGGATGGGGACAACTTACTTGGAGTGAAGGACTTTGGGGTCAACAGGGTGATCAAATTGTATCCCTTACTGGTTTTTCTCTAACTTTATCTTTAGGTGGTTTTACACAAACGACAGTTGGCGAAGCCACAGGAATAGCTTTAACTTCATCTTTAGGAACAGCAGTAGGTTTTACAGATTTTGTAGCTCAGCCAAGTGGGTTGAGTTCAACAATGACTCTAGGGTCAATAAACTTTTTCAACGACAGCATTGAGTCACCTAGTGGAGTTGCTATAACCTCTGCGTTAGGTTCTGTAACTACTTTTGCAGATGTTGAAATGGCAATTACAGGTTTTGATATAACTGCTTCACTTGGGTCTATCAATTTAATAAATTGGGCAGAGGTTGATGTAGGCACCTCTGTTGTATGGACAGAGGTTGATAGAGCAGCATAAATGATTTATAATGTGAATTAATATAAAGGAATAGTATGGCTTCAACATTCTCAACAAGTTTAAAATTAGAATTACAAGCAACTGGTGAAAACGCTGGTACTTGGGGTACAAAAACAAATACAAATTTAGAGTTAGTAGAACAAGCCGTTGGTGGATACGAAGAAGTATCTATTGCTGGTGGTGCAGGAACTACTGCATTAGCAATGTCAGATGGTTCAGCGTCTAATGCTCGAAACATGGTGCTTAAACTAACAGGAACAATTACAGGAAATAGAATTGTTACTGTTCCTGATAGCATGGAAAAAGTTTACATCGTTTCAAATGGCACTTCAGGTGCTCATACAGTACAGTTCAAAACAGCTAGTGGTACAGGATATACTTTTGTTGCTGCTGATAAATCAGTTAGAGTATTATTTGCTGATGGCACAAATGTTGTTGATACAGGAATAATTAATACATCCTCTACCGACACACTTACAAATAAAACATTGACAAGTCCAACTATCAATGGTGCAACTACTACAGGTGCTATTGCCAACTCAGCAACAATTGCAGGAGGCACAGTTAGTGCAGTGACTTTGACAAAACCAAGAATTGCTGATGCTGGTTTTATTGCTGATTCAAATGGAAATGAACAAATAATTTTTCAAGAAACAGGCAGTGCTGTTAATGAGCTTGAGATAACAAATGCAGCTACAGGAAATGATGTAGGACTTGCAGTTACAGGTGGAGATACAAATGTTGGTTTAGCTTTTACTGCTAAAGGTTCTGGTCGTTTTAAATTTAATGATGCTGCGTATATCCCTGAACAGACATTGACGGATGGTACAAATATAGATTGGGATGTACAAGCAAAGCCAGTTGCTAAAGTTACATTAGCGGGAAATAGAACATTAAACAATGCAACCAACGCAGTCACAGGTCAATTTTTTAGTCTTTTGGTGGTTCAAGATGGCACAGGTTCAAGGACTTTATCTTTTGCATCAAATTATGAATTTGCATCTGATACAGCTCCAACTTTAACAACAACTGCTGCCTTAGGTGATTTTTTTGTATTTTATTATAATGGTGCAAAGTTTATAGAAGTTGGTCGTAACCTTGCATTAACATTGAGTTAGGAGAAATTATGTGGGCGTTAGTAAAAGCAAATCAAGTTATTAAAATATTTAATGGTGCTCAGGCATTTGAACACAACGATATAAAACATCCTGCTAATATTTTTTCTAGTTGGAGTGCTGAAGAAAAAGCAGCCATAGGTTTGTATCCTGTACAAAATGACGACTCAAATTACAAAGATCCTACATTTTATAAAAACAGAAGTGAGTCTTTTCAATTTGATGAAACTAATAAAGTAGTCAAGAAAGTTTGGAAAACAGCAGAAGACCATGAAATGGAAGATAAGACTGTTGATGGTTTAATTGTTGAAGGATTAAAGACTAAAAAAGTTAATGAAGTAAACACTCAAGCTTTTAATATTTTGAAGCCAACAGATTGGATGGCAATTAAAGCTAGTGAAGTTTCTGATTATTCTTTGCCAGATAATGTTGCAAAATTTAGAGCAGCAGTTAGAACAAAATCAAACGATATGGTTACTAGAATTAAAGCAACAAAAGATGTAAGAGTTTTAGAAACTTTATACACTTACACCAACACAGGCACAGAATCCAAGCCTGTAATGAGTAGACCTTTAGGGGAGTTTCCAAAGCTGGAGGACTTCTAAATGCCTTTAATAATTCCAAGTAACAGTCAAAGTGCATCTGGATACACAATAGACCAATCAATTAGGTTTGATCCTGCTGATAATACCTACATGCATAGAACACAAGATACTGCTGACAGTAAAAGAAAATTAAGTCTTTCTTGGTGGATGAAAAGAGGTGAATCTTTTGGAACAGAATTATGTTTGTTTGCAGCTGGTGCAAGTTCACGATTTATGGCAAGAATGCATTCTGATGATAAGCTTACATTACGATTAACAAATGGTACGACCGAAAAAACAATGACCACCGATATGGTTTTCAGAGACCCTGGGGCATGGTATCACTGCCTATGGGTAGCTGATTGTACAGGAGGTGTGTCTAGTGAGTTTTCTGTTTTATATGTAAATGGTACAAGGGTATCAATGACAGGAACTCAACCAAGTGCTGATACTGATTTTGCTGGTTATGGAGATGGTTCAACTTTTTCTATATCAACAAATTCACATTCATTAAGTAGTCAAGAATGGGATGGGTATTTAGCTGAAATGGTTTTAATTGATAATCAAGCACTAGACCCATCTAGTTTTGGTGAATACAACTCATCTAATATATGGATCCCCAAAAATGTAAGTGGATTAACTTTTGGTACAAATGGTTTTTATGTTGATGGTAGAGATAGTGCAGACCTTGGGGACGACGAATCTGGAAATGGAAATGATTTCAGTACAAATGGACTGGCAGCACATGACCAAGTTAGTGACTCACCTTCCAATAATTTTTGTGTAATGAACGCAATAGAAAATGTTCCGTGTAATTTTAGTCAAGGTAATTTAACCATTGATTCAACTACTAATTTTACTGGTGCAGCAATAAGAGGTAATGTTCATATTAAAGGTGGCTCAACTGGTAAATGGTATTATGAAGTAATAGGTAGTTTAACTGGTGATTATTGGGGTACTGGATGGCAACTCTCATCTATAATAACTCCTGGTTCTACAGTTATTGGTCAAGATACTGGCTCTGTAGGTTTTTACAATACTGGTAGTTATCAAAATGGTAGTAATGCTCAAGGTGCAATAACTAAACCTGCTGCTGGTGATGTCATAGGTGTAGGATTAGATGCTTCAACAGGACAGGTATTTTTACGAGATGATTCTGGATGGTATGTTGGAACATTAAGCAGTAATGCTTTAAGTAGTGGAGTTGTTATAACTGGATTTAGTGGACAAGATTTAGTAATGGCATCAAGAAATAGTAGTTCTGGCACAGCTACATATAACTTTGGTCAAGATGGCACTTTTGCTGGAGTTAAAACAGCTCAAGGTAATACAGATGCAAATGGAATTGGTAATTTTTTTTATACTGTGCCAGATGATTTTTTAGCAATTTGTACAAAGAATTTAGGAGCAGAGTAACATGGCAATACCAACAATACCAAATGGCGAAACACAGTTCTTCCCAATAATTTACGAAGGGAATGGGGGAGGACAGAGGGTCGGTAAGTTCGTACCTTTTACAGATAATGGCACGATTGCGAATAGTGTTATATTTAATGATGCTGACAATGCTTATTTATCAAGAACAAATGATGCTGGGGATAGAGATACTTTTACTATTTCTGTTTGGGTTAAAAGAGGTGTTTTAGGTGCAGTACAACATATTTTTGATACTTATGATGGCTCATCAAGTAATGATGGATATATAAGATTTAATGCTGATAATACAATTTCTACTAGAATAGGGTCGCCATCTAATCATCTTTACACTACAAATAGAACATTTGAAGATACTAGCAAATGGTATCATATCATGTTATCTGTAAACACAGGAGATAGTACAGCAGCCGATAGAGTTAAATTGTATGTTGATGGAGATAGGATTACTTCATTTTCAACACAAACAAATGCTGGTTCTAGTGATAATACACAGTTTAATTATAGTTCAGCAACATTTAGAATTGGTAGTACAACTGGTGGTTCTTATGATTTAGATGGTTACCTTGCAGAATTTAATCAAGTAGATGGTACAGCTTTAACACCTGACACATTTGGCGTCACTGATACAAGCACAGGGCGTTGGGTCCCGAAAGCATTAACAGGTATCACTTACGGAACTAATGGGTTCAGATTACAGTTTAGTTCGTCCAGTAATTTTGGAGATGACACCAGTGGTAATACAAATGATTTCAGTGTTTCAAACCTTGTAGCTGGAGACCAGACCACAGATAGTCCTACCCAAAACTTTGCGACATTTGATTCTAATGATCAAGGTAATAATAATGGTGCTACAGCTGGTACAACAGTATTAGCTGAAGGTAACACTAGAGTATTAGCTGGAAGCACTCCTTCAAATTGGGATATTTATAGAACTAGTAAACCAGTTGCTTCGGGTAAATATTATGTTGAAGTTACATTAACTAGTCTTGATACTGTTTCTTTTTTTGGATGTATTTCAAAAAACCAAAGTATTAAAAGTACAACAAATTTATTTTATGACTTCCTCTATGGATGGAGTTATGCAACAAATAATGGAAAAATTGAAAATAATAATTCTGGTCAATTAACTTATGGAAGTGCTAGAAGTCAAGGTGATGTTATTGGTATTGCTGTTGATATGGATAATGGAAAATTGTGGTTTAGTGAAAATGGAACATATCCGAATAGTGGTAATCCAGCTACTGGTGCAAATCCAGCATTTTCAAATTTAAAAATTGCAAATCAAGATGGTGGTTTATGTTTTACTGAACAAAGAGGTTATAGTGGACATAATGATTGGAATTTTGGTCAAAAATCTTATACTCATTCAGCACCTTCTGGTTTTGTTGGGTTAAATCAAGACAACATGCCTTCGACAGCTAAAGGTATAACTGGTATGGCTTGGATTAAAGGCAGAGATACAACTTACAATCATTTGCTTATAGACAGTTCAAGAGGTGGAGATTCACAATTACAACCTAATTTAACTAATGGGACACTAACTCAACCAGATATGATACAAAAATTTTTAGCTGGTGGATATTCAGTTGAGGATTTTGCTAATTTAAACACATCTGGTCAAAGTTATGTGGGCTGGAACTGGGTAGCAAATGGTGGTACCACAGCTACAAATGAAGTAGGTGCAATTACTAGCACCGTCCAAGCTAATACTGATGCTGGATTTTCAATAGTAGAATATACTGGAACTGGTGGAGCAGCTTCAGTTGGGCATGGTTTATCTGCTGCACCTGAATGGATGATATTTAAAGATAAAGGAAATTCAACTAACTGGAGATGTTATCATAAATCTTTAGGTATCACACAATACTTATCTACAAATGTAAACACCCAAGCACAATCAGCATCTATGTGGGGTGCTCCTACAGCTTCAGCTTTTATTATTGGTGGTACTGGTTATGAAGTAAATGAAAGTGGTAATAATTACATTGCGTATTGTTGGCATCCTGTAGAAGGTTACTCTAAATTTGGGAAATACAGTGGTAATAAG
>Ga0208919_1001151_pt1 | contig 15708 bp, 5 predicted proteins | sample 4_EtaG_FD_184076 | JGI IMG/M metagenome (GOLD analysis project Ga0208919, IMG submission 184076) | Marine viral communities from the Subarctic Pacific Ocean - 4_ETSP_OMZ_AT15127 metaG (SPAdes) (version 3) | ecosystem: Environmental > Aquatic > Marine > Oceanic | place: Pacific Ocean | collected...
TTTAATCTACGGCTCTACGTATGACTTAACGAATAACGTTGTTAAAGTTACAGATATAGCTTACGATACAGACGGTAGTGTAAACAAATGGAAAATAACCGTAGATACAGCCGTAACTATACCTGCTTCTACAGCTATACGCTTTACGGCCGATAGAGTTTTAGAGTTTAATAAAAACACTTTAATAACTGCTATAAATATTCTTGATGATTTTATTTTTTGGACAGACAACGTTAACGAGCCTAAAAAAATACACATAAAGCGATCTATGCTTGGTACTGGTGGTACAGAAGCTTTAGGTAATATTTTTAATGGAAATAACGCTTATTTTCATACTCGCTTAGTTATAGACGATACTGGAGTAGGAGACAACTATTACGTAGTAACTAATGACGCTAATACTCAACCTGTATTTACAGATTTAAGTCACGTAACAGTAATAAAAAAAGCACCAGTAAGTCAGCTAAAGCTAGATATGTATAGAACATCTACTAGTAGAGTTAATACTACGACTGGTATTGAAAACAACATTTCAAGTTTAGCTACTACCACAACTGCTGATCCAAATAATAGTTCTTTAAACGTAGGCGGCGTACCAGTTGCAATAGGGACAACAGTAACTGTTAACTTTGATCAAGAGGTAGATTTTAGACCAGGTGATATATTAATATTTGCTCTTGAAACCTCATACTTAAACGAGGATAATTTTGAAGAGTCAATACAAGACGCTAGAGTATTAGTTACAGATGTGCCTGGCGATCCTGATAATCCAGATGTATTATATTCACAAGGATTCGAAGTAGAGGTTTTATCAATACAAGACACTGTTGATAATACCTACGGTACACAAGGTAATAAGTGGCGAGTAACATTAGAAGATAAAGATCCTTTATTTAATTTTAAATTTCCTAGATTTTCTTATAGATATAAGTATATAGACGGTGAATATTCCCCTTTTGCACCGTTTTCTCAGGTAGCGTTTTTACCAAATTATTTTGATTATCAACCAAAAAGAGGTCATAACTTAGGTATGAAAAACCAGATGAGAGGTTTGAAAATTAAAAACTACCATCCATCTGAAAACTCGTTTCCTCAAGATGTTGTAGAGATAGACATACTTTACAAAGAAACAAATAGCACTACTGTTTATACTGTAAAGACATTTAAAAAATCAGACGGGCATCCTATATGGCCAAATACATCTAATTATCCTGACGCGCGAGGAGAGTTTAATTTAACTACAGATATGATTCATCTTGTAGTACCGTCTAATCAGCTACTAAGACCTTTTGATAATGTTCCAAGAAAAGCTTTAGCTCAAGAAATCACAGCTAATAGATTAGTTTATGGTAATTATCTTCAAGGCTATGACGTTCCTATAGAACCAATTATTACTACTAGCTTTACGCACGACACTTTAAACGAGTCAAACCAAGACTCTTCAGAAACTGAGTCTAACGCGTATGCTTCATATCCTTTACCTTCAGTTAAAACCATGAGGGACTATCAAATAGGTGTTGTTTTTAGCGACAGGTTTGGTAGAGAAACGCCGGTGCTTACAAATAAAGACTCGTCTATAAGATTAGATAAAAAATATTCTAAATATAGAAATAGAATAAAAGTAAAATTAGATAGTAATTATGACATACCTAGTTGGGCCGAGTACTATTCTTTTTATATAAAAGAAACTTCAGTAGAGTACTACACAATGTCTATGGATAGATGGTACAATGCTTCAGACGGAAATATTTGGTTATCTTTCCCATCGTCAGAAAGAAACAAAATGAAAGAAGAGGATTTTTTAATCCTTAAAAAAGCCCACGGATCAGATACTATTGTTGAAGAAAAAGCTAAATATAAAATATTATCAATATCAAATGAAGCTCCTGATTTTATAAAAACAAGGAAATTAAGTTTAGGTAAAATTAATAGCCAAGATGACATTGGTAGCGCTGGAACTGGATTTCCTTTAGTAGGATTTAAATCAGTTAATATAGACACGTCTGCTTTTAAAGAAGCTTACGGTGACTCATTTACTGCTGATCGTGATTATGAAAAATTATTTGTAAGAGTTTGGGCTGGTAATGAGGCTTCTGCGCCATATGAAGTTACTAACATTGCAGATTCTGGAAGTAACTATACGTTAAATATTTTACACCCGTTTGGCGAAGATATGAGTATAACGTCTACTGACGATACTTACGCTAATAGGGTAGACAATATAGCTATTGAACTACTTGACTATAAAGTGCAGAACTTACCAGAATTTGATGGTAGGTTTTTTGTTAAAATTTATAAAGATGACGTATTAGAAAAGTACGTTGCTAATAGCGAGAGTATAGAGTACTATATAAAAACTGCGTTTCCTTTAGGTTATGTAAATAATAACGGATATGTAAACGCTGGTACAAGAACAGGTGGTAATTTTGCTGGTGGATTTGAAGGTGCTTGTCCTAAATGGCCAATATATCCATACAACCACTACGACGTGCATTATGCAGAAGCTCCAGAAAATACTGCTTATAACGCTACTTCAACATGGTTCAAGCACTACGCTTCTAGATATTATGATTTTGGTCCAAATCACCCTACGGAACACGACTGGTATGGTTTGTCTCAAGATTCAAATGAAAGTTTCACTGGAGCAACATCTCAAAACTCAACTTACAGCAATGGCGCGCGTTACAGGTTTTGTGATGGAACCGGTAATACGCATCTAGATCATGTAAGAGATATGATGGATAAATGTACGGTAAGAGCCCTTGGCGGTTTTGGAGGATTTATGTACAATACTAACCAATATCTTAAATCTGCTAAACAATATTGGTGGAATTTACGTAAAAAAGAGGTGTTCTGGATTGACGCTTGTACAGCAGCTGTTTATGGAGGTAGAAGTGATCAAGGCGACAGTAACTCTAGGCCAGGTACTAAATATGTAGCTTACAGACATTTAGACGGTGATACAGAAAACGAGCTTACTTACAATAGCTTCAACCAAGCAAATGCTGATGCGTTTCTTGCCCACGGAACATACAAGCAAAATTTCTGGTATGAAGAAGGTGAGCTAGGTGTTAGTGATGGCACAGCTGGAGTTTCAGGTGGATACGCTTCGCCAACTGTATCTGGAGCGACAGTAGCAAGTGGATTTCAATATACAAATATTCCTTGGTATGGCGTAGGAGGTCCATATCACCACGGTGGATTTTGCGCGCCAAGTAGAGGCATATGGTCAGACAATGGTAATTGCTACATGGACATATCTTGGTGTAGCTGGCAGGAAAGAATGAGTCAAGAGTGGGAGATGCAAGAAGGCGCAGCGTACTCCAAAATACCGTCTAATCTTAAAGATGATAGTGGTAACGGATCACAAGACGGACCAATAGTTTCTGATTCAACACCAGTTGGTGAAGCTTGGGAATTTATAAAAGAGTTTGTTACTCCTGGGACTAAGTTTAGATTTAAGCGATGTCCAGATCAGCAAGTATATACTGTAAAAGCATTTACTAGCGGTGAAAGCGGGACCAATGGAATTGGCTATGTTGGTGATCCTGATTTTTACCAAGATGGAGGTGGTGCTTTAGAAGATATCCAAGAAGGTGTATATGGTATAAGAAATGTTATTTCAGGATATGCAGATGGTGATGACGTAGCTGAGGCGTCTCGTCAGTATTTTTTACCTTGGAATAATAGACAAAGGTGGACCGTGCGCGTTGAGCCTATGATAGGTGGTGAAACAACAGAGTATGGGTATAATCCAATACATGGTACTGATCCAGATTTAGTAACTAGCTTTACAGACGAAAATTTTAGAAGAGCTTTACAGCACGATGGTTTCGATAATAGATCTGGATATGACGCTTTAGAAATATTAACTCCGTTTAATACTGGAGAATCTTCATATTCTGATAATCCTGCTATATGGGAAACAGAACCTAGAGAAGCAGCTGAAGTAGATATATACTACCAAGCGTCACATTTAATACCTATTAATTTAAACTCTAAAACTATTGAAGAGTTTATTCCTATAGGTACTAATTTTAAGATTAATGGTTATGTTCCATTACAGCAAGGTGGAGTTGAGCCTGCAACAACAAACCACACGGTTACTGGGTTTGATGGTAATGTTGTAACGTTTACACCTGGTATAACCACGTACGGCGCGGTTTCAGTTGATGGTGATGTAAGCTCACCTGGCGTGGGAATAAATTCTTCTATTGAATTTGAAACTTATGGAAATACTATTTCAATTTCGTCTGCAGCTAGCGCTTCTGGATTAGGTGTTACAACTTTAACTCTTAACCCATCCTCATGGTATGCTGAGCATAAGCTTGGTTGGAACAACTGTTTTTGTTTTGGTAACGGTGTAGAATCTGATAGAATACGTGATGATTTTAACGCACCGCAACTAGATAACGGAGTTAAAGCTTCAGCTACTTTGGCAAACAAAAGTATTAGAGAAGAGCATAGAAAATATGGTTTGATATATTCAGGTTTATATAATTCTAACTCTGGTATCAATGAGACTAACCAGTTCTTAATGGCTGAAAAGATAACTAAAGAAGTTAATCCGTCTCATGGTAGCATACAGGCTCTTAAAGCCAGAGATACTCGAGTAGTATTGTTCTGTGAAGACAAAGTTCTTAGAGCTGTAACTAATAAAGACGCGCTATACAATGCTGATGGTAAGCCTCAGTTAATATCTAGCAACGCTGTTATAGGCGATATAACGGCGTATCAAGGAGACTTTGGTATATCTAAAAATCCAGAATCTTTAGCAGTTACGCCTTATAATATGTATTTTACAGACGTTATGAGAGGTAAAGTACTAGCTCTGTCTACTGAAGGTGTTAGACCTATATCTGAAAATGGTATGAAAGATTACTTTGCTGATACCATGAACTCGTATATAGATAAAGCTATAGGTACATATGACGAAAGAAAAAATGAATACAACATTTCTTTAAACAAGAAATATAGTAATGATCAAAAACTACCTACCGAACAAATTACTGTTTCATATAGTGAAAAAGCAAAAGGTTGGACTAGCTTTAAAACGTTCTACAAGGCATATGATACGTCACCAGCTGAAGTTCAAGGCTTAGAAGATGGTGTTAGTTTAAACAACAATTATTACACGTTCTTTGATGGTCATATATGGAAGCATCATGACAACGATACTAGAAATAACTTCTACGCTACGCAGTTTACATCTGATGTAACAGTATTGTTTAATGATCAACCGGAGACTGTTAAGAGTTTTAATACAATAAACTACGAAGGATCTCAAGCTAAAATAACTAATTGGGATGATGCTGGTTTTGGTAGTTCATCTGGTGCTACTGATGGCATAGGATTCTATAATAATGACTCAACAACTGGCAGTGAAGCTACCGCAGGCCAAACAATAGTTAATAACGTTAGTGATAGAGAATACTATAATATACCTGATACTGTTAAAGGCTGGTATGTAGATAATATTGCTACTAACTTACAGGAATGTGAAACTCTAGAGTTTAAAGACAAAGAAGGCAAGTGGTTTGCTTACCCAACAGGTGCATCAACAAATATAAATAATCTTGACGAAAAAGAATTTTCTGTTCAAGGTTTAGGTATAGCAACAATGGATCATAGCAACGATTCGTATGCCGCAACTATAACAATAACTACTAACGATAGCAGCACTAGTTCTAGTGGTGCAAATTGGGATTAACACATGGCAGTATATTACACAATAGCAGATACAAAGACTATTCAAGTTGGAGACAACTTAACTGGTACGCATTCTAATATAACTATTACACCTATAAATCCTGACACGGACGTACATAGCGGATACTATCTACAGGCTAGTAATTTTAAAGTCGGTGGTGCTACAGAAACAAACGGTAGTGGCGCTGCTACCGCAGGTACTAATATATATGAAGGTGGCAATGTAGATACAGGTGTATCTAAAGTTACCTTCACAAATAATAGTAGTACGCCTGGAGATATAAATAACACGGTTAACGTGCGAGTTGATTTTGGATCAGTAGCTCCGTCTGCAACAGGTAGTATAAACATAGATATTGACGAAAAAACCGACAATCCTATAGAATTAACGCCCAGTAGAAAAGTTTGTTTTCAAGTTTGGTTAAAGTACGATACTAGGGTAAAGTACGAATTCTATCAACCATCTATTAATCAAAATGCATGGACCGTAGCTGCTAACCCTTATTTAGGTGTAACTAGAACTCAAACTGATGATGGTACTGGAGCTGATGGTTTTATAAAGTACAAATTTGAAGGAACTATAAATAGCTATGTTGAAAATCAAGTTTATGAATTAATTAGAGTTGGCGTATTAAGAGCTGACTCAGGCACGGCTATAGATACTTTACCAAATGCCGTAACAGGTCCTGTAGAACCTAATTTTAGTACTCATGATTTTTACATTACCAACGACTTTGTAAACTGGACAGGTACGCCTCCTCAATACACAAGCGCATACAATCACGAGTTGTTCCAGATCACTAACGCAAACAATCAGACGTACATAGTGGGCGCGACATTATCTTATAACCCTCTAGACATAGATGGATTTTCAGAACTAGAAGACGGTGATTTTTGCGGACTAGGACATAGGTTTGAAATAGGGCATAGAGTGTTTCAACCAGCTGAACCGGTTGATATATCTAACGAAATAACTAGTGTTCAATATCCAAGAACTGTAGTAAGTACTCCTACGCAAGAAACTATAACGGTAAGAGGAGCTGTTGGTGCTACGTATTCGCTAGACTTGCAAAAAATGGAAAGTACAACTAGTACTAAGCGAAGCAGTACGGGTGGTTTTTACAGTTTTTCTGGAGGATTGCGAGGGTTCAAAGATTCAATAACTCGCCTTCAAAGTAATCAATTTACTATAGGTGCTTCAGGTAAAAAAGTTCATAACTTTATATTACCTAAAAGTACTGGTGCAGAAAGATACGAAGTGTTTTTAACTCCTACGGGAACAACAAAAGCAGCAAGTAATGTACCAACATTTGTTGGAGAAGGAACTATTTTAAGAGATTCCATAACTACAATAACAATTCAAGCTGAAGCAGAAGCACCCGCAAACTGGCAACTAAGTGGAATCGCTGGTGAGTCTGGTGTTACTCCTGTTTCAACGACGTCTTTTTCAAGAAGAAAAAACAGCACTAGTAGCTATTCAGGTAGTAGCTTACAAAAAAGAGCTGCTACAGCGGTGTCTTCTTCAAATAAATTAACATTAGATAAATCTGATTCTCGAATACAGTCTGGCATGCATGTTATAGTGCCTATGGCTGGAGCCGGTGTTCCGCATAATACTACTGTTAGTTTTGTAAGAGATAGAACAGTAATACTTAGCAATAACTGCACTATAGCACAAGGTGCATTAGTTCGCTTTGAAAGCAAGTCTACTAGAATAGTTCCTTTTAATTTTACAATACCAGCCGGTGGCATTGCTGGCACTGAGCTTTTAGCACATAACGCTAGTAACAACCGAACGTTTGATGCTGGTACAGGTGACTGGGGCGCGCTTGATACTACTGGCAGTAACGTTTCAATAGGTAGGGCTGATGGAGTAAGATTACAAGTTACTACTACAACGGATAACGAAGTAGAAGGTTGTCAACTTATAACTGCAAAAATTAGTACCGACGGAGCAAACACAAGTATTGTCGCGGGTGAAGTGTATCAAGTATCAGTGGATTTAGCTATAACAACGCCATCATCAGGCACGTTAGGTACTTTTAGAGTCGGCCTTGGTAGTACTCTTAGTGATGCTTTCAGCGTTAGCACTACAGAAACAACTTACACGTTTATTATAAAAACAGCTGACAATAGTGGTTCGTTAAGAATTTATAACGAAACAGCAACCAACAGTGTGTTTACTGTAGACAATGTATCTGTGAAAAGAATACAATATAGAAACTTAGCAGTCAAAGGAACTGAAACAAGTGAACCATCAACTTCTTTAGGTGGTATATCTGAATACACAACAGCCGTAGTTGAATTAACTACTAGTGATAGCACCACATTTACCGTAGTATCTCCTGGTCAAAGGAAAGTTCAAGCTGGCATGCTAGTAAAAAGCCCAGAAATTTTTCAATCTGCAGGTGTTACCAATGTTAATACAACTACTAGAGTGATAACAATGGATAGCAAGCAATCTTTAACAGCCGATACTACTGTAGAATTTGAACTTGATCCAGGCTCAACAACACCTATAATAACTGGTGGAGTTAGTCTAATACACGTACATGCTGAAATATCAGAAGCTGGTGGTGTAAATAACCAAGAGGTTGCGCAAGTGTACGGTTACCTTAGTGTAAACAATCCAACAGAAACAGTTACATTACCTTTCTATTTAGATGCCATATTAACATCAGGAGGATTTTCTTAAATAAAACAACATGCCAATAGTAACATTAGAATTTACAGAACCGTTAAACGCTTCGTGCGAAGTAGGTGATACTGCTTATTACGTAAATACTAGCACTTCAGAAAAAGCTGGTCATGAAAACGACGGTTTTACTATCAATAGCACTGATCCTATAGAAATAGGTACTATTATAGAAATAGCAGATAGAGAAGCCACGCCAACAGTGAAGGTTTATTCAACCATTGCTGGATGGAGTAGCACACAAAGTAGATTTATATTCTTTTCAAAAGATAATAAAGCCAACTTGAGTTCACCATTAGGATATTTTGCAAGTGTTAAGCTAGTAAATGACTCTACAACAGAAGCTGAGTTACACGCTGTAGGTATGGATATATTCGCTAGTAGCGTATAACGTTAGTAAATAAGCGCTAAAAAGTGTAACTATATATCAGTATACTTTAATTAAATTAAATGACTGATAGCAAGTTGCAAAAAAAATCTAAGTCTGAATTATCTAAAGACTTTAGAACTGCTGTAGTTTCTTTAGAGAATAATCTAAAAGAATTAGCAGATGGTGTTAATATTGTAGCTGGTACTAAAGAAAAGCCAATAGTAAACAATAGTAAATTAGTGCCTATTAGACATTTTTTTATGGATGGGGTTTACGTAAGGGAGATGACAATGTTTAAAGATACTATAGTTATCGGTGCTATACACAAACACTTACACATGTGCTTTCTACTTAAAGGTAAAATTACTGTTAGTAATGAAGAAGAAACTGTAGATCATATAGCGCCATGTTTTATTGTGTCTACACCAGGTATTAAACGAGTATTGTACGCTCATGAAGATTCAGTGTGGTATAATACACACAAAAACCCAAGCAACACTGAAGACATAGATCAATTAGAAAAAGATATTGTTGCTTTAACGTATGAAGAATATGAAGAATATATTAAAAATAAATAAGTTATGAGTTTTGTAGCAGTAGCAAGTGGCGTTATAAGCGCTGGGGTAGGCGTAGCTAAACTAGTGCAAGGTAGGAAAGCAGCTAAAGATGCAAAAGCGGCTGCTGACGACGCTCGTATAGAACTTGATAAGCAAAGAGAAGCTTTTGAACAGCTCGATACTAGTAATCCATACGAAAACATGGAAAACACTATGGAAGATCTAACGGTAGATCAAAGAGCCGCTGAGTTTGCTCAACAAGGAGCTTTGCAGTCTCAAGCTAATGTAATGAATCAAATGCGTGGTGCTGCAGGTGCTTCTGGTATAGCGGCTCTCGCTCAAAGCATGGCTAATCAAGGTTCTATGGACGCGCAGAAAGCCGCAACATCAATTGCTGAACAAGAAGCAGCTAATCAAAAAGCTGAACGTGCAGAAGCGGCTAACATACAAAGTATGGAAAGACAAGGTGAAGCAGCGAAAAGACAAATGGAGTTTCAAAAAATTGATGCTCTTGCAGGCATGGCAGCCGGTGATGTTTCGTCAGCGCAAGATCTACAAGCAGCAGCAATGCAATCTCAAACCCAAGCTATGGATGATATAGCAGGAGGAGCAACTACGGCAATGGGTGGTATAGGATAAAATAAAATAAAAAGAAATTATGGCAGAGTCAAAAGGAATATTTGTACCAGATTATACTTTATCACAGTTTACTAAGAAAGCGATTAGAGACGCTGGTGTAGGTGGTGATAAAGCAGCTGCGGCTAGAAAGCACTTAAACAAAGCGCAAACACTTGGTAACATAGCAGGAACCGTTGATACTGTAGGTAAATCTGCAGATCAAATGATTGGTCGTATAAAAGCTAATAACGCTGCGGAAGATAAGGCTAAAGAAGAGTTGACAATGCAGCTTGAAGATCAACAAACTCTAGAGCAAGAAGACGAAGATTCTATTGATGAAGGTCAAGAGACGATGGCTCAAGATCAAAAAGACTTAGATGCTTATCTTGAAAGAGAAGAGCGAATGAAAAAAGCTCGTAAAGATTTTGAAATAGATAAAGAATATGACGAGTTTGATCAAACAGATTCGCCAACTAAATTTTTACAAGGCACTAGCGGAGAGTTACCGGCTTTTGATGAAGCTGATGCAAACTGGAAATCTGGTTTTGACAAGATGAATGATCGTCAAAGTTGGGCGTCTCCAGAGTTATACAGTCAGTTCCAACAACTTGAAAAAGCAAAAGCAGCTGAACATTTACAAGCAGTTAGAAGTAAAAATAAAGCTGGCGCAGCTAAAATATTAGCTGACCAATCTCAGCGAGCTTCAAATCTAAAAGACTGGCAACAAACTATGACAACTGCAATGCAGATAAATAAAGATCATGGTTGGAATATACTGTTAGAAGGCGATGACGACGAAGCTAAAGCTAACAGAAAAATTTTGAGAGCGTTAGCTGCTAATGATGGTACTGCTCAAGTTGCTATAGATGATAAAGGCGAAATGGGTTTTACTCTTGGTCAAGTAGACCCAATAACACGTCGTGTGTTACCAAACATGGATCCAGGATTTGCCGTAGAAACTCCTGGTGATACTAGAGATATAGATCCAGGGTTTGAGAATAAAACTCCTGGTGGTAGAAATATGGACCCAGGGTTTACTGTAGAAACACCTAAAGTATATCTGCATAGAGAAATAGACGACTTAGTTAGCACGGCCACGCGTCCTGTACCCATGGAACAATCATTTCAAAACGGCGTATTAGAAGCTCAAGCGCTAGGTAATGCTGGAGGGGAGTTTAATGTAAAAGGTAGAAATACTATAAACAAAAATAAAATTAAAGAAAAGGTTATCAAGAATCCAAAAAACGCTAGGTGGATTCTTCATGACGTTTGGGCCGGTGGTGAGACTACGCTAGCAGAAGATATCATGCAAGGCCAAGTAATTCAAAACATGGGCTTTAAGGTAAAAATACCTAAAACATTTGGTACATGGACGAGGCCTCTACCACAAGGTCAAGCTGTTAATGATTTAGATATAAATGGCGACGGGTATTTAACAGCTGCAGACTTTACAAACAACGATGTGGCTAGAATACTGCAGGAGTTAGAAAGGCCTGAACATAATAAGCTACTAGCTGAAATCGCGGGTGATTGGATGACTAGAAAAGAGCAAAATGTACACGCACCAGCTAAAGCAAATTACGATGCTCAGCAGCAGCAAGTTGCGAAGCAAGCTGAAGCTGATAAGGTTAGTAAAATGAATAAGCAACAGCGCAACGATTATTACAGAGAAAAAGGTGACACTAGTTTTAGCGGTAAGACAGCTGCTGAAAAACTTGAATATTACAGATCACTAAGAGCTGAAAAAATAGCTAACTCTTAAGTAAATTAAAACTAATGATTGATAACGAATTAGAAGAACTCGTATTACTTGCAGAGCAAAGAGGAGAAACTCAAGAAGCTATTGGTAAATTAATAGAAGAATACGACGCAAAAAAAGCTCAAGACTCTCAGACAGGCCCGAACGGGGAGTCAAAGACTCTAGGGCAAAAGGAGGAGAAGTCACCTTCTACTACGGAAACTACAGAGGAAGATACTTCATCAAGTGCAGAAGTTGACCCATTAGAAAAGTATAGAAAACAACAAGAGCTTTTAAATAAAGCTGGTGTTGGTCCAGATATAGATACGTCTAAAATACCAGAAAGTAGCGATAGACTAACAGGCTATTCAGAGACTAAGGAGAATCTTGTTTCGCAAAAAGGAAAAGCTATATTTGACGAAGCTAGGAGATTAGAAGCAGAAGACACAGCTAAGCCGAAGCAAAAAGAGCCAGAAAGACCGCAAGGCGTTCCGCCTAACTTTATTCCAGCTAACGATGGTACTGGAATGTGGGTAAAGCCAGAAATAGTAGAAGAAAGATTAAGTAATTCAGCCAACGAATTAAATAGTCAACGAGAAGAAATAGCGGCGCTTCAGAATCATTTGCAAAACGCAGATATCACTGAGCCAATAATACCTATAGGAGCCTCTGAAAAACAAATTATACAGTTACAGACTCAATACGAAGATAGTGTTAATAACTATAATGCTAAAATTGATAATTACAATATACGTCTTGCGGACTATCAAGCTAAAACAAAAGCTCATGAGTCTTCATTAGAGTCTTATAATAACGAGGTGTCTAAATTAAAATCTCCAGAAGTAGGTTCTTGGGAAAGTTTTAAGAACAGTCTATCTAACACGTTTGAAATGAGTGGTGATGTTCTTGAATTTTGGGACACGACTTTATTTGGTGGTGACGAGGTTAAAAAAAGAACTGAAGACGGTACTTTAGGCGCATACTCTGGTTTAGATATAGCAACAACTTTAGTATGGGAAGGTGTTTTTGGTAGAGAAAAAATGAAGGATTGGAAGAAAAATCATCCTAAGTTTTTTCAATCATTCAACCCTAGCGACTCGGAAACATTTGCTAAAGTTATTGAAAGTTTTGGTGAAGAACAAGAGCAAACGCTACCTACTATGACTTTTGCTGAAGCCGACAGTTTTGGCGATTACATATCTGTAGGCATGGGTTCTGTAGTTAATGTTGGCGGATCAGTTGTGTATAACTTGGGCACGTTAGGCTCTGGTTTCTTTATGGAGTTTGCTGCTGATAATTTTATTGAAGCAAATAAAATAAAAGCAGAGCAGCTTGGTGTTGACTTGGACGACTTACTTAAATCCGGAGAGTTTGATTCAGCTACACCTATTAAAATAGCTGCAGTTCAAGCTGGTTTAGAATTGTTTGCTGTTGGCCAAGTAACTAAGCCGTTTAAGAAAATTGTAAACAAAGAAATAGGCAAAGCTTTAACTAAAAAAGTTGCATACAACTCTACAGCAAGAGCTGGTTTAGATATACTTTCAACAGGTTCTGCGGAAGGTGTTACTGAAATGACTCAGTACGGCTTAGAGTATTATAACAAAGAGCTAGCTAAGAACCCAAATACGGGCATGGCTTCTACTATTATTGAAGGAATGTTTAGCCCCGAAGGTGTTGAAAGCGGCTTGCAGGGATTAGTCGGCGGTGGTGGTTTAAGAGCTTCAGGAAGAGGAGCTAACTCTATAACTCAAATAAGAAAGTCAGTAGACGAATTAAACGTAGAAGGTGATCTTAAAAATCTAGTAAACTTAAGAAGAAAGTTTAATGAAACAAAAGATGAAGATGTAAAAGCTGGTTTAGAGGAAACCATATCAAATTTAGAAAAAAATATTAACGATAAGGTAAGAAAGGGTAACCAAATTTACGATGCTTTAGACCAGGAGTCATTATCTGAAATAGAAAGCTTAGGCGACTTGGCTGACGTGGCTGCCGCTAGAGCAACTAGTTTAAATAAAAAGTTAGCTAACGGTGAAATAAGCGCTGCAGACCATGAGATCGCTCTAGAAGGTCTTACAAATAAATTTTCTGAAAACAGAAATAAAATACAGACTATAATAAACAATGCTAACGTAAAGGAGCAAGTAGATGTGTTGCAAAAAGAAACAGGTCGTGAAGGCAAGGTTTCGGAAATGACAGCTGAAGAAATATCAAACATTAAAGAAGAAGGTTTTGATTCTAAAACAGCATCAGAACAGTTTGGATTTATAAGACAATTTAAAGATGGTAGTTATGAAATTGTTTTAAATAAAAACAAGCCTATGGCAGGAACAGCTGCGCATGAGTTTATGCATGCTGTATTATTTAAGACTATTGGTAACAATAAAACTACACAAAAAAATCTTGGAGATGCATTACTACAGCATGTGTCTCGTTTAGGCGGTAGCAGCTCTACATTATCGTCTAGACTTCAAGCTTACGGTGAATTTACTGTCGACGAGAACGGTAATGAAACATTTGTTAGAGACGATAATTTTGGAGAAGAGGTTATCACTATAATGTCAGAATCTATACTAGATGGAAGTTTAAAGTACGAAGAAGGATTCTTTACAAAAGTCGGCGATATAGTAAGACGTTTTTCTCAAGATTATTTAGGTAAAGAAATAAAGTTTGACACAGGTAGAGATGTTTACAACTTTGTAAAAGATTACACAAAGAGTGTAAAGGACGGTAAGATAAATAAAGCTATATTAAAAGTAGCTAAAGAAGGAGCTAAAGGCAAGCTTGTTGAAGATACTGCTGCGGCTAAAGATCAAGAAATTAAGTTCTCTAAGTCAGCTCAAAATGAAGTAAACAAGCTAGCAGAAAACCAAACAAATAAATCTTGGAGAAAAGGCGCTGGAGATGCTGCTATAAAATCTCTCAAAGACAATGGTACGTTTGATGCTCTTATTGCCTCTAAATACAAGGTAAGACCTATACCCGCAGACTTTGTAGACAAAGTATACTCTGAGTTAACACCTTACATAAAGAGGTTTAAGCCAGAGCAAAATGATAATTTATTTGCTTATATAAACGCACAGGTTGCTAATAAAGCTGGTACAGTATATAATAGAGAATACAAAGTAGAACAGCGAACACAAGACATCGATGCTAAGACTACAGAAGGAGCACCTACAATACAGGTTGCTGCAGAGACTGAAGCAGATGTTAAGTCGTTTGAAGAGCAAGATTTATCTATACCAGGTAGAAAAAAGAGAGCTAAGCAACAAGAGCTTGATCAATCATCTAAGTTTAGAAGAGAGTTAGGTTTAGGTGATAAGTTAGTTCAGAAAGTTAAAGACACAGTAGTTAAAATATTTGGTACTAAACTACCTGACGTAGAATCAAAAAAGTTTAAGGCCGCTTTACAGAAAGCTTATAGAACAGAACTTAAGAAACCTATTCAAGATATGATAGGCAAAGGTGAGGCTTATGATACTTTTTTAGCTGAAAAGTTTCCGGCAGTACACAGGTTCTTGTCGAAAGAAACCTTGTTACAAATGGAGCGTAACGTAGCTCCTGAAAATAGAATATTCACGAAGTCAGAAAGAATAACTAAGCCGACTGAAGTTGATAGATTAATATCTGAAGGCTTACTACCTAAGAATACTAATAGACTTTCTGGTCCTACTTTAATCACTAAATTACCGTATCCTGGATTAAAAAAGGTTATGGCTTACTTTAGAGGTAAAGACATGGGTAATGTTTTAGGATATAAAGTAGGCGCATCCACCCTTGGTACTAGGAAAGATAAGTTATCTATGGAAATAGGAGTTGAACTTGGTTTTGACGCTACTATGGAGACCTTAAAAGATCCCGCTGTTCAAGAAAGAAGGCAAGGAATACTAGAGCTTCAAGGTGTAGATCAAAAGAAAAATGAAACTGCTATAATAGGCAAGCAAATAGATAGAGATCCTAATATTAAGTTTTCAAAAACCGCTAAAGATATTGCAGGCTTTACTCCTAACAATTTGCTTAAAAC
>Ga0208919_1001152_pt1 | contig 15706 bp, 14 predicted proteins | sample 4_EtaG_FD_184076 | JGI IMG/M metagenome (GOLD analysis project Ga0208919, IMG submission 184076) | Marine viral communities from the Subarctic Pacific Ocean - 4_ETSP_OMZ_AT15127 metaG (SPAdes) (version 3) | ecosystem: Environmental > Aquatic > Marine > Oceanic | place: Pacific Ocean | collected...
CTGCATTTAAGTTAATGGAGGATCTTGTGGCTAAGTATGACAGCAATGTTATAGAGGCTGAGGGTTCTGAAGCTCAAGATGGTGGTAAAGTTAAAGGTAAAAAGAAAGCTGATAGCTCAACTAAAACAGCTACCTACGACCCTGAGCAGAGTAGATCAGCTCAAGATAAGAGGTTAGAAAGAATACGTAAGGCTGAGTTTGACAGTGAGTTTGCTGCTGCTAGAGATGCTGGTAAAGAAACTTTCACATTTAGAGGCAAGGAATATACTACGAAACTTAAAGAAGAAACTCCTAAAATGAATCGTGGTGGTTACCTAGAAAGAGTTAAGGCTCGTATGGGTGCTTACATGAAATCTAAATATTAAGACATGGCTCAAGAAGGTTTATTTTTTACAGGGACAGTTCTTAAGAACAATCGTAATCTTTTACAGGAGGAAGCTGCAAGACAACAACTAGCTATGCAGCAAGAAATGTTAAACTTGCGAAAGCAAGAAGCTGCAGATAGAAGAAAAAAAGATAGAAAAGATGGTCGTAAGTCATCATCTGTAGAAGCTAACTATGAAGGTATATCAGATCCTAGGTTAAAATTATATATGACTCAGCAAGCTAGAGAACTTTCTAGATTTATGGGTGATAACTATGATAGTGAAGACCCTATGATTTTATCTGAAATTGAGGATAGAAAAAACAACTTAAGATTATTTACAGAGTACGCAAAAGGTCTTGACACAAAAATAGTTGCTTACAACCCTTTAAATAAAGACGCTTCAAATCTTAGATACCAAACAGATGAGGATGGTAACAATATGATAGATGTAAATAAACAAGCTATCTTTGCATCTTTACAGGATGGTACTTTTGATTTGCAGTCTAGAATAGCATCATTTGAGGATGACTTTGATGGTCAAGTTATACAAGATGAAACAACTCCTGGATATATGGGGTTTTTAACAGATATGGAATCAGAATCATTTATTGGAGCTGATGGTAACACCTATAAAGGTTTGGACCCTGGAGAAAAGACTCAATTCTTAAACGACTTTAAGGGGGATCACTTAATAAACCCTAACACAAGAACTTTTCCATCTACTCAAGCTGAGAAAGATTACATGACAAACGAAAGATTTGAAATAGATGGAAATGTTTATGATGGTATAGGGGCTTACTTGTTGGAAAGAGAAGGTCTTAGAGATGAGCCTTCAGCAGAAGAAAGAGAGAGGTTTAATCCTAAGTCTGAGTTTTTTGATGAGAAACTTCACACTGATTATGTAAACTATCTTGGTGAAAAAATATGGAGTAGGGAGACTGCAAATAGAAATACTTTACTTACTAGAGTAAAGCCTGAAGAGGAAGATGATAAGAATAAATTATCTCAAGATAGGATAGATTTCTTTATGAGTGACTCAGAAGAGACTGAGCCTTATGGGTTATCTGAATTAAAGGTATCACCTAACTTTGGTGAGGATATTACGGATGCTGGTATTGTAGTATCTTTAACAAAAGCTTCACCAATAAAAGAACAGGGAGAGGTTAAGCTCCAAGAATTTAATGATCTTTTCGATGTAGCTAATTCTGAAGGTACTGACGTACCTGTACAGGGTAAGGTTAGCTGGGTTGGTATAACGGTGTCAGGTAAGACTGTGGCTAGGGTTGAGTTTTCAGGTCAATCTTTCTTAATAGATTTAGCAGATATATCATCTGAACAGCAAGAAGTGAAGAGTGGATCAACAACAGCGTTAGACTTATTCAAGTTAGCTGGAGGTGGAGTAACAACAGAATCCTCTAAAGGAGTAGGATCAAAATATAACAAATAATAATGAACGAAGAAGCATTAAAAGACTCTTATAGCCTATTTACTAATACAGGCTATAACGGAACGCAAGATGAATTTTATACTTTATTATCTGATAACGCTGAAGCCTTTGCAGACTCCTATGGGTTATTCAAAGACTCTGGATATAATGGTTCTGAAGACGATTACAAAGAGTTACTTGGGTTAAAAAAAAAAGACGTTTCAGTATTACAAGGTGCGAATGCTCAGACGGTTTCAGAGGTTACTCCATCAACATCGGATCTTTCTCAGCCTTCTTTGGAACAAGACGTTCAGTCTAGTTTAGAGGAGAGATTTTCTGGATATAAAGATCTTCCTGAGGATGAACAAAAAAGCTTAAGAAAGCAAGAGGAGTTACGTCCATTCTTTGAGGCTAACGGTTTAGACTTAGATGAAAAACTTAGCTTTGAAAATAAAAAGAAATCTTTAGAGGAGGCTGATAGAAAGGAAGAAGAGGCTGATGAAGAATTAGGATTCTTTGAGAGACTATATAAAAACATAACAAGTCCTGAAGAAGTAGAGGACATGTTTACAACAGAGGAGGACTCTGTAAACAACTACTTTGCACAAAACAGCGACAAGATCTTTGAAGCTGAAAAGCAATACAATCAAGCTAAGGTAGAGCAAATAAAATCAAACTACCCACCACAAGAAAGACTTGCACAATTTAAAGCTGAAGGTATAGACTTGGGTTATATTCCTATCAAAAACTTAAAGATTAACGGAGAAGAAGTTAGTATTAAAGAATTTGAGAAAAAAGCTTACGACCAAGAATTTATAGACCAACTACAAGCTGGTGAGGTTTCTATGGAAGTTCTTGATACTCAAGACAATGAGGTCTTAGAAAACCTTAACAATTTAATGACTAGACAAATGGAGTCTGGAGGTCAGTGGGGTGATATAGCTCAGTCGTTCTATGCTGGTGGTTTAGATATGCTTGTTGCAGGACCTTTAAATTTACTTGAGAGAGTAGGTACGCAAGGAAATCTTTACGAGCAAACTATGTACAAACTACGTGGTGGATATTGGGCTAACAAGGTTCATAAGTATGCTAACAGTCAGCGTGATAAAACTAGATTGTACGAACAAAGTTCAATGACTGAATCTTTGCTTTCTGGTAATTATGGTAATGCTATGTTTCAGGCTGGTAATGCTTTAGCTGAGTCTACTCCATTAATATTAGGTATGTACGCTTCTGCTCCGTTAGGATTAGCTGAGGGTGCTACACTTGGTTTTGCAGGTATATCAGCAGGAAGTCTTAAAGATCTTGAGCTTAGAGAGCAAAGACTAAAGGGTGAGATAGATATATCAGAGGCTATGATCCTAGCTAACTCAGTTCTTACTGGGGGTGCTGAGATGTTCTTTGAGAAATTCACTTTGGATGGGATAAATGCTGGTAGAAAGATAGCTGGTTTAGGTAAAATGAAACCAACAGAGATAGCAGATAAATTTGTTAAAGGGTTTTCAAAACAAACTGCTATAGAAGGTTTATCAGAGGGTGCTACAGAATTTAGCAATGCTATAACTGACTTAATTACTGGGTCTGCAGAATATGAAGGTATAGAAGAAATTGCTGTAAGAATATCTGACGCTACACTTGTTGGTGGTTTAATGGGTGGAGGAATGCATACTGCACCATACTTATACCAATCATTAAAAAAGTTTGAGATTTTAGACGAGAACATATCTACTGTATTTACTATGGAGGATGGTTCTGTTAAGGAGATGAGTAGAGCTGAGGCTTTAAGATTTGTTAAAGACCCAGAGGTATCTGATCAGATAAGAAGGAGTGTTATTAAGATGGACGCTTCTATGAATGATGTAGCTAAAAAGCAGTTAGAAGAAATAATTTACGGTTACTATGCACCTGATGCTGTAGAATCTAGAGCAAGAATGTTCGATAAAGAGAAAGCAGTTCAACAAGTTCTTAATAAAGTAGAAGTTTCTGAAGAAGTATCTACAGAGGATTTGAACACTTTATCTGAAGCTATGGCTGAGATGGAGATTGAAGGTAAGGAATCTAAATATAATATCTCTTCATCAACAAAATCCACTAGAGCTAGGGCTGCATCAGTATTAAAAGGGAAGGGAGTTGAGATAGTAAACGCTACTCAAACTCAAGACTTATCTGGGTCTAACATTACTGAGACTGTAAATGTTTCTAAGATAGAAACTAAAGAGCAGTACGATAGTGTTAAGAAGCAGATAAAAAATAAAAGCAATAAACCTAAAATAGTAGTCTCAGAAAGCCAACAATCCATTACAGTTAATGGTGAGAGTGTACAAAGCTCAGAGGTTGTGCAAGGTACTTTCAAAAACCTTAACGAGGCTAAGAATGCTCTTAAAGACTTTGAGATTGCTGACAAGGCTGCAAAGGCTGGCGAGATGCTAGAGAGTGATCTATTCCCTGCAAACAATAAACTATTCTTACAGACTAAGAAAGAAGGTCTTGATGATATACCTAAAGAGGTTATAGATAATAATGATTATCACGTACTAACTTCAGAGAAAGAAGGATTAACACAAGAGGAAAGAGACTCTAGAATGAGCGAGCTTAAATCTATGTTAGATGAGGCTGGTGCAACTTACTACACTGTTCAAGGTGTTTACAATGGTGTTGCTGAAGAGAGTCTTGTAGTCACAGGTATAGATAATGCTACAGCTTTAAATATAGGTAATGCATTCCAACAGGAATCTATATTCTCATCTAAGGATGGCTTGATGTATGGTGATGGACGTGTAGTTCCTTTAAAAGGTGGCAAACCAGTAAAGGGTCCAGAAGCTAGAAAGATGGATGCCCTAACTATAATGAATGTTGGTGGTAGAAAGGTATCTTTACATTCAGGTTTAGACTGGAATAATACTAGTTATGGTAAAAACTTCAACTCTGAAAACTTACATAAGCTAGATGAAAGCAATGCTGATTATGATGCTGAATTATTCCAAGGTATAACTGAAGATCGTAAGAGAGCTTTAGGTTTCGCTTTAAAACTTCTTAACTCTATTGGTGGTCTTAACGTTACAGTTATACGTAACAGCGAGGCTATGAAAGGTCAAATGGAATCTTTAGGTCTTGATGAGAAGATTGTTGAGTCAGGAAAAAGATCATCCTTCTTTAGAGGTGCTGACAAAACTATATACGTAAACCTTGAAACTGTTCGAGGTAATACTTTATTCCACGAGATTATTCACCCAATGGTTGACTTCATTAAGAAGACTGACCCAGCTCTATACAAAAGAATAGAGGCAGAGGTGGCTGAGGGTAAAGTTAAAAGAAGAATTACAAAGGGTGGTCGTAAAATAAAAGGCTCTTACCTTGAGTGGGCTGAGGCTAACTACGCTAATCTTTCTAGAGAAGGTCAGATAGAGGAGGCTTTTGCTGAGATGATGGGTGATGCTGCTTATGGTCACTTCAAGAATAAAGGAACTAGACTTAATAGACTTAGAGAGGTTATAAAGGCTATCCTAACTAAACTTGGTGTAACATCGTTACCTGAGAATGTTGAGGCTATAGACCTTGATGATATGTCTTTATCTGATATAAGAACAAACCTAGCTGAGGCTTTGGTTGATGGTAGAAAGGTTAACGTTGGAGGGGTAGAGTTTGAGGTTGGAGAAACTGACGCTGAGTCTAGATTCCAACTAGATGCTATTGATAGAAGGACTCAGATACAATACACTTACGATGTAAACTCTAAAGAGTTTGCTGATATGGAGGCTGATGGTCTTATCACTAGTGGTATGACTATACAAGACTTCAAGGGTAAGACAATGATGATTCACGCCCCTGATGCTCTGTTCTCAGGTTCTATTATAGATACTGATGGTACAATACTAGCTGAGGGTAAAGGAGGTATATTGTATCCATTTGTGTTTAATGAAAAAGGTTATTTCTGGGCTTCAACGGATGATAAGGCAGTCTTAATGTCTAAACAATTAAATTCTACGTTGGATGCTAATGGTGGTAAAATATATATGGCTCTTACTACGGCTCCTCAAAATAAACTTCTGTCAAGTACTGCTGCATCTAGAGGTATAGTAAACTTACTAACTTCTAATAACTTTATATCTAAAATAGGTTTAAGTAAACCTACCTTATATAAAGCTTTGATAGATGCTGCTAATCAAACTAGCCCATTAGGTGATGGTTTAAAATTAGGATTAAAGCCTTATAGAGCTAGCTCTAAGTTTGAGGGTGATGTACTTGAGAAGGTATGGGATAAACTGGATAATAAAAAGACCTCTTTTGAGGACAGAAAGTTCTTCACTAATAAATTTCTTACACTCTCTAGACAATCTCTTGAGTCTGAATCGAGTAAGACTAACTTTGTAAACTTTATTAAGACTACTGAGCCTAATTTAAGTTACGTTGATTTCACCAAGTCTGGTGCTGGAAGCATAACTAAAATGAAAAAATCTATAATAAATATACTTACAGAACCAGGGCTCAGAGAAAAGGATGGTCAGACAAACAGAATATATGCTGTACTAGAGATTGACGGTCCTGTAAAAGCTATTAAGACTGATGAGTATGAAAGCTATGGTACTGCTATAGTTTCTGAGTCAGGTAATAGAGCTAAGATACATAGGTTAGATAATAGAGAGTTTTGGTATGATGTAGCTGAAGACCCAATGACTAATACTGTTATTGGAGAGACTACAGGCAGAAGTAGTTCTGGTAAAATAAGTTCAAGAAGAAGTCAGATAATGCCTGCTATGGCTGGGGTATCTACTACTCCTCTAAAAATATCTGAGGAGATTAGAATGCAGGCTCCTACATACGAAATGGAGTATACACCTAACTCTTTAATATCCTTATCTATGTTATCTGATAACAATAGACAACCAGAGCAATGGGTTAAAGAGATAGGTAAAGGACTTAAAGGTGCTTCAAAGGATGTTGACACCATGGGGTTATTAGACATTCTTAAAGCTTACAAAAAAGATGCTAAGGTTAAGAGTATACCTAAAGAAGTTGTAGCTCAGTTGATAGCTACAAACATGGCTGATATAGAGACGGTGATATTGTCTGAAGAGACTAAATCTGTAGCAAGTTATGATGACTTTAATATAGAGATAGATGGAGATAGATTACTAGTACAATTTCCTGATGGTATTGGTCGGGATTATTCAAGTATAGATATAGACTCTTGGCAGTCATATAAGGTTACTGATGCTGAAGTTATTGAGGATGCCCTTGATAACTATGGATATACGGGAGGTCTTAGTACTTATGTTCGTGAGGAAGCGGGTCCTATGGCACCTAAATATTCTGAAACAACCCTCCCTGGAGGTGCAAACTACAGAGAGTTTCTTATTAAGGATAAATCTCCTGAGGACGTATTTAGTGCCCCTCACTACGATGAGTTTGGTGAAAACTTAATCGCCTCTGCTAGGGTAGATGATAGAGTTGGTCCTAATGGGGAGAAGATACTTTTCGTTCAGGAGATACAGTCTGATTGGGTTCAAGGGGTTAATAAAGATAACTTTGCTACTAAAGAAAACATATCAGATATAAGTAAACAATTAGAAGATTTAAAATCTTTAGAGGTTAGAATATCATCTGATATTGTTGACGGTAAAAAAACTAAAGAAGAAGCTAAAGAGTTATTAGAAGGTATATCAGACACTAGAGTTGATCTACAAAGAATGCTTAATGGTTTACGACCATACCTCCCTTGGAATCAAACAGACCTATGGGTTGGTTTAACTATTAGAAAGTTAATCAATCAAGCCTCTAAAGAGGGGTACGATCAGATAGCCTTTGTTAATGGTGAGCAATCTGATAGAGTGCAAGGGCATACTGATGGTAGAACAGCAGAGTTCTATAACAAGATAGTCCCTAAAAATATCAATAACGAGCTCAAGAGGTTGGTTAAGGGCATGAAGCATGAGCTTGGTGAAGTTAGTAGTTCAAGTAATTATAGGTTTAGAGATTTTAAACTTTATGATCCTTCTGTCCCACAGCTTGTTTCGGAAGACGGTGGTGTTTCTAAACTATATAAGTTAGATGATAACAGGAATGTAATGCTAACAATAAACTATGACAATGTCGCTGATGTTGAGAAAAACATGGTATCTTCTTATAGTGTGAATACTATGGGTGAGACGAAAAACTACCCGTTAAAAAAAGGAACTAATATAAATGAAGCCCAGCCTATAAGAGAGAAGATTATGACTGACATAACCAGATCTCTTGGTGAGCAGAAGCAAAACGTAATAGTAAACCTAACCCCAGAACTTAAGGCTGCCACTGATAAGATTGGTCCACTTAGGTTCCAAGCTCCTCAAGAGGAAGGAGAGTCTAACGTATACACTGATGGTTTAGTATCTATAGGTTGGGATATATCTAAGGCTATGCAGGATCTTAACTACATGTCAGGTACTTACCTTACTGGGTTCATAGATCAAAAAGCATTTGACTCTAAAGATAAGCAACGTTACGATATTAAGTTAACAGCTTTACTGGCTAAACCTTTTGGTACTCACTCTGATAAAGAAGTGAAGGAGATAATGGTTAGGAGTAGAGGTGCTTTAAACTCTGCAATCATAGAGGCTAATGAGGTAGGTAAAAGACTTAAGGAACTAAACGAGAAGTATAACTACACTGAGCAAGAGCTTAATGATTTCCTTCACGACCACAATAAAATAAAAGCTTTAGAAGATTCTGATATTAAGAATACTCTTATTGAGATGCGTATGAGTATTGACGATCTGAGTAAAACTCTTATTTCTGAGGATCTTATAGCAGGTCAGACTATGTTTACAGTTGATAGTAACTTAGGATTGTATGTAACTAAAGCCTACAAAAACTTTGAGGTTAAAGGGTGGGAGCAAACAGATAATCTTATTATACAGAAGACTAAAGACTTCTTATACAAAGAAGCTAAGAAAGATAACCCTGAAGCTACAGAAGAAAGGTTAAATGATATAGTTAAGGTTAACTACAGAAAGTTAAACAGTGATAAAAACTTTGCTTACAATATTAAGAACGGTGGTTCTTTAGATGGGCTTAGTAGGTTAACTTCTATCTTCAAACAAAGAAAAGAAATACCTCAAGAGATTAAGGATTTCTGGGGTGAGATTGATGACCCTATATTTAACTACAACAACACAGTTAAGAAGATAGCTCAGACTATAACTGCTGAGAGAATGTATAAAGATCTTTATGAGATAGGTAATGGTAAGTTTATCTCTGATACTCAGACTTCAGAAACATTTAACAAACTTGTAGGGTCTAAGTGGGGATCTTTGGAAGGTAAGTTTGTAGATAACGAGATGTTCGCTGTGATGAATCAAATGTCTCCTGAGAAAGGAGAAGGTTTATTTAATTTCGTATACGATAAGTACATGGAGCTTGTACTTCTAAATAAGAAGACAAAGACTGTATGGAATCCTGGTACTCACGTTAAGAACATTATAGGTAACACAGCATTCGCTACTATGAATGGTCATATAAACATGAATGTTGGTACTATGTATCAAGATGCTAAAGCCTCTATAAAGGCAACTATGGGTTCTAGTAACGCTGAGTTAGATGTTATAAGAAAGAACCTTATAGAGAAAGGAGTTCTTAGCTCTTCTGCTTCTCTTCAAGAAATTAGAAATATATCTAAAGACTTAGGAGAAACTGACTATGACTTATCTAAATACTTGGATGAGAAGAGAGGTAAGATTGGTAAACTTATGGCTAAGACTGTAAGGTATTTAGGTAAACCATTAAAGTCCTTAGATGATAAGTCAACTAGAGCTTACCAAGCAGAGGATGATGTATGGAAGTTTTATGGTTTCTTATCTGAGAAGGCTAGGTATATTGAGGCTGGTATTTCAGAGAAGGAAGCTGATGATATGGCTGCTAGGAATATAATCAACCTATACCCTAACTACAACGAGATACCTAGAATAATAAGAGTGATAGGTAGATCTCCTATAGTAGGTTCATTCGTTGCGTTCCAGGCTGAATCATTCCGTAACGCTAAGAATGCTGTTAAGCTAGGATTTGAAGAGATGGGAAGTAGTAACCCTAAGATTAAAAGGATTGGTACTACAAGAATAGCTGGTACTATAGCTACAATGACTCTTCTAGAGGGGCTTCAATTATACACTATGCAGTTTTTATCTCAAGCTTTAGGTTTAGCTGGTGGGGATGAAGAAGAGTCTGAAGAGAGAAGACTTAGAACTATGGTTGCTGAGTGGGATAGAGATGGTAGTTTAGCATACGTTGATAGCGGTGTCTTAGATAGTAAGACTAACGAAAATCAGATGGAGAACGATAAGTACTTCGACTATATAAACTTCTCTAGTATATCTGGTGTAGGTCACATAAGAGACATTCTAAGACTAAGCTTTACAGATATAGATACTGAGGTAGGTAAGGAATCTGCTTACAGCATAGTTAAGAAAATGTTTGAACCTTTCTTAGGTGAGGAGATGACATTAGCTACATTCTTAGAGGCTTACGAAAATAAGGGTGATAGAATCTATAGCAGAACAGATGATGCTGGAACAGCTACACTTAAAATGATTGAGTATGTAGGTAAGAAGGTTGCTATGCCAGGTATAGGTAGAAACGCTATAAGAATTATGGAATCTTTTGAGCAAGACTCAGAAAGAGTTCCTACCTACGAAGCATTAGCTTTATTTGGGTTAAGAATATCTAGAACAAACCTTAATAAAACCCTATCTATAAATGCTAGGAATGCTTATAATGACATGAGAAGTCGATCTTCTGATAAGATTATAAGAGATAAAACTTTATTACTTAACGAAATAAAGAATAATCCTGACTTAGATAACGACTTAAATATTATAGCTGACCTTATGGCTGGGTGTAGACTTAATAAGGTCGCAGGTAGAGATACTAAGGCTATACTTAAGGGTATGGGTATAAGTGATGTTGTTATAGACTTAGCTTATAATAGAATGCTTAAGAACTATAAACAGGATGTTTTAAGTGTTGATGCTAAATAAATTTTAAAAAATGCTTTTATTCATTTTTTAATATATATCTTTATAATGTTTTAAGACTTCTTGTTTTTTAGCGTTTTGGTTAATTTGTGGGAGGGGTGGTTCCCTCCCCTTTTTTTTACACTGTATGGAAATAGGAGTAGGACTAATTAAGGGATTGTTGTTAGGTATGAGAAACTTCGAGGCAACTGAAGAGGTACCATACAACGAAGTCCAGCTATTTGCTGGACCTTTTTGCGTATATATTATATGGGATTAAGAGTCTATACCGTATGGGCATATAACATTAAAGTACGTCTCGTCTAACTCCTTTATCTTAAGAGCTAACTGCCCCCATTTCTTTTCTCCTTCTTCTCTTGTTTTTAAGTCTAACGAAGTACCAGTGCCCATATTAGACCATATAATAGAGTTCTCATTAAGAAGTTTATCTATCTTCGCTTTAACTGATTTGTTTGTGTAGTACGGACTTGTACCATCTCTTCTTTTTTTCATATCTTTAATATCCAGTTAATAATTTAAGTACATCATCAATAGCTTTGTGTCTATGATTGTCCTCTAAGATAACTTTGTACACATGCTCGCTATCCTTTATCTTATGAACATCATCTATAGCAGAGTTCAACGCTGATCCTAAATCTATCTGCTGATTATCTCCACAGAATATCATAATAGAGTCTTTACCTAGTCTACCTAATGCCATACGCAACTGAGGCTTAGTTAAGTTCTGGAACTCATCCACTATAACTACAGCGTTATCGAATGTTCTACCTCTAAAGTGAGCTAAAGAGACAAGCTCAATATCCCCATCATCTACCATTTTCTGTATCTTCTCAGGCTTGTTGTATACCTTACGCATGTTAGACATAATAGGTACAAGCCAAGGTTCTAGCTTTTCTTTCTCATCACCAGGAAGGAATCCGTTATCCTCTGTAGCAACTGTAGGTCGTGTTATAATAATCTTATTATACTGACGCTTGAAAAACAAATCTAAAGCCACCTGAACAGCTAAAAGAGTCTTACCTGAGCCTGCTTTACCTACTAGAAAACTAAAGGCGTGGTTTAATATATTCTCCTTTGCTCTTTTTTGCTCCTCTGATAAAGTTATGTTAAACTTTACGTTACCCTTTGGTGGCTTTTTAGATTTATTATCCATAGTTATGACCCACAAGCTTCGCAGTCTTCATCATCAATACTGCATGTTTCTGGCTGATCTGCCTCTTCTAAGTCTACTATCCAAGAATCAAACGTATCACTCGTTGCCTCTTCAGATTTTTTCAATTGGCGTAAAGCCTCTTCTCTTTCTTTACTCATTTCTTCTTCTTTTTCTTTTTAAAGTTACCCCTGCTTAGTATGGATTCTATTGTTGCGTTCACTTCTTTTTGATTCGATGGGATGTATACGTCTAGGTTTTGATCACTATCATGTAGATATTTCAAAAACAATTTGAATCTCATACTAAACACAGGTGTTCTTAATCCTTTGGTTTCTATTATAAAGCCAGCATCTAAGTTAATGAAGTCGGGAGTGTAGGATATACTTCTTACGTTCCCAGTCATTTCCTTAAATACTTTCTTCCCTTTAGTGGTTCCCTTATCCATAAGGAGACCCTCGAACTTGAATTTCTCTACAAGCTCGAAGGTCTTGCCCTCATACTCATGGGGGATGTTTGCTTTATTTAAGGCTCTGTAACAGTAAAGCTCTAGTCCTGAGGCAAATGTAATACCATCCTCAGTATGCTTCTTAGCTTTAGTTATCTGCTTGCCTTTTCTTCTCTTATATCGCATAAGGCTAAGATAAGGATTTATTTTTTACCTCTATTCCTAGCTCTATTTTTACCTTGAGGTTCTAGTACTGTATCTCCCTTCTTAGTGTGAGACACATCTTTACCATCACCCTTCTTACCTTTCTTTTTATTCATAGCGTTAAGAAAAGATCTGTAAAGCTTTCTAGATAAGGTAGCACCATACTTAGCGTTATACTCATCCTTCTTCTTCTTAGCATCAGGGTTGTCTTGGTAGTACTTAGCACTCTTGCTCTTACCTACCTTAGTTCCTGCTAATTTATTCCTTGCCATATTATATTATTTATAAGATGCAAGATACAAATTATTTCTTAATTGTCAGAAGCGGCATACCCCTTAGGTGGCTCTGGAATACCAAAAACGTATTTAGCAAGTTTATCTGCGTTATCTAAAAGTGATTTAGCATTCTTACTTGTTGGTAAACCTGAGGCTATCTCTAATACTCTAGCCCTCATCTCGCAGTCAAACTTTAAATATTTATACTGCTGCTCTTGATCTTTTTGAACTTTGTTCATGTCTAAAATTTAATTATAGTTAGTAAATCTATGTCTATATAAAACAGGAGTTCCCTATCCCATATAGATCCTGGTCGTGGGTTTTTCATACCACCCCACTCAACTGTGGCTTTAGTTATCTCTCTCATCCATATATATCCTATACCATCGTTAAATCTCCAGGCTATACATAAAGGTAGAGACCTATGAAGTGCCTCCTTTTGACAATGCTGTATCTTCCTTACGGATGTCCTAACTCTTTTTATGTCAGACATATTAAGACTCATTGTCTTTATCTCACACAAAGATACAATATTCATAGTTCTATTATCAAATATCTCTGCATCAACTGGAGCGTACTTATCTAACTGCTTGAATGTTAAGTCCTTACCCTCAAGGAGTATGCGAAGAGTTTCCTCTTCCCTAACTCTGTCAGATGATTTTTCAAACTGGGGTTCCCTCTTCATCTTTATTGTCTAAGTTCCATGTATAACTAAATACTGTTTCTCTATCTTCATTAACTTCAGCACTCTTAATTGATTCCTCAAGCTTTTTGTCCATGTCCTCCCTTAATACTTGCAGTAATATAAAATACCCAGTAACATCCATAAGATCATTCTCACTTATGTATGTTGTCTTATTCTTTATACGATTAAGTTTATCGTTTATCCTAGCTTGAATAGCGTACAAGGGGTCTACATCAAATAGAACTCCCCTCTCGAATACTGAGTTACCATAGCTACTATTTTTCTCTAGTAGCAGATCTCTAATCTCATCACACTTTTTTCTTATCTTTTCCTGCATTTTTCTTTACTTTAGATTTAACATTCTTTTTCTTAGGACTTTTATGCTTGCATTTATTTTGTGCTTTATCCTTAGATACCTTTGAATCACTACAAGGTTTGCATTTCCTTTTTTGATTGACCCTAATAAAATCTTGTTTATTAACCCTTTCATCTTCTTTATTTTGCTTTGAATACTTAAACATTTCCCATATTAAGTGCAGGGATATTACACAAATCACTAATAATACTGCTTCAATCATAATCTTTACTGTTAATTAATACTCGCTTAACTTTCTTCCCTTAATCATTTAGTATGTTTACCCTATGAATAAATTCACAAAATTTCTATACGCATTGATCATGGTGGTAGTTTATACTATAGCTCTTTGGGTTTAGACTTATTGACTATCTTGATCTGAATCCTTTTTAAGTCGCAATCTTCTATGAGCATACTGAAGTGTGTCATCACTTCAAATATAGACTTATCTCTAAATTTTATAGTCTCTCCTTTGTCTTTATCTGTTAAAGTGCCTTGATACATACTACTTGTTTTTAATTGGTTGAAGCAAGGAGGGTAAGTTCCCACTACCCTCTTTACTTTCAACGCTGACTTTTGCCTAGCACCCCTGCTAGGACTTTTCACTTTATGCCCAACTCACGCTTGGTACTCTCGTAGTTTAATAAACATCGTTTGATAGGCATAAGTAATTTATCATAACGACATTAGTTACTTCAACTCCTATCTCGTTAGAAGATTTATGCTTATTAGCTAGCTTATTTAAAAATCTCTCATCTGAGTTTAAAACATCTACATCTAACTCTGTAACTACAGTCTCATACTTTTCTTCCTTCCATGTCTTAGATGGTTTTGCTACACCCTTAACATACCTTATTGTTCTCCATTTATAATGAACTGTAGCGTGGTATATTTTCTTCCTCATTACGCTCTTTTAATGTTATACAAGTCATCCTTTAATTTATGGTTAGTTACCTTCAAGGATGCGTTAGCTTTAATTAATTCCCTTATTAGTTTATCTTTTTCAGAGTCAAGTAATAAGTGGTCAATCTTAACCTCATCTCTATCTTTCTTCATCTCATCAACTATTAAGTCAAGGTTTTTAATTAACTTTAAATGATCCTTGTCATAAGACAAACAATTCTTATGAAGCTTTTTATAATGAATTATAGTAGCGTGATGTTTACGCATTATCTTTCCTATAAGACTAAGTGTAAAGGGAAAGTGTTTATCAATTAATATTGATATAGCAGTATTAGCCTCTACTACATGTCTATCTCTTTTATCTACATCTGAAGGGAATACACCTTTTCTCTCGTAAGCAAAACTAAATAGGTTTTTTATTATTTTTAAATCATCCTTATTTAAGTTTAAGGAATCAAGGTGATATGTTGCCTTACTCATTGCCAATTCTGTATCTTTATTTCTTGTCATATCTTTTCTATAATCTTGTTAATGAACCATAATATAAACACGCATCCCACTATGAAATTGCATGTAAATTCAAAATCCCACTCCATAACCTAGAAAGCTTCTGATGTTTCAGCACCCTGAATTGAATTGAAGTCATTGCCATAGTCTGTAGGATCGCTAAACCTAGTGTACTCCTTCTCAAATTTAAGTGGTAAGACTCCAGTGCCTATGTTTCTACCCTTTGCAAAGATAAGGTCTACTAAACCCTCTGTGTTATTGCCACTATCATCCTGCATTATACCATAGTATTCTGGTCGGTACACAAGCATAACAATATCTGATGCTTGCTCAATCTCTCCACTCTCTCGAAGATCAGATAACATAGGTCTGTTACCTCCA
>Ga0208919_1001154_pt1 | contig 15679 bp, 28 predicted proteins | sample 4_EtaG_FD_184076 | JGI IMG/M metagenome (GOLD analysis project Ga0208919, IMG submission 184076) | Marine viral communities from the Subarctic Pacific Ocean - 4_ETSP_OMZ_AT15127 metaG (SPAdes) (version 3) | ecosystem: Environmental > Aquatic > Marine > Oceanic | place: Pacific Ocean | collected...
CCTCTGGCAATCGGCCCTAACATACCAACTACTCCACTGCCCCCCTTAACTCCAAGCCTATCACCATGTGTTAGTAAGTAATTAACATCATATATTTTGTAGTAAGCATCAAAGCCAAAAGGTATTTGAAATTGTACTCTATTGTCTTTAGCATTAGTGTAATGTTTCTCAAGCATAGTATACAGCATCCAGTCAAAGCTAGTAGCCGCCGCTTGTTTATGTCTGTATTGTCTAAACATTCTGCCATGATTACCAAAAGCACAAGGTACAAATACTCTACCAAAAGTATCAGCTAATGAATTGATTGCCCATGTTAGATGATCGAACAATTCTAATACGTGCTCAATGTTAGTACCATCATTCGTTTCTGCAAGCTCTTCATGTATGTGTCCAGATATCATATCTCCGCCTAAGCATAGTACAATACCAGGATACTTAGGATTAACCATATGATTAGTACATAGATCTATGGTAGATTCTATAGTGGATTTAAGTCTAGCCTTAGCAATGTCTCTATCATATGCATTTAAATTATTGACTTCATCTGGATTAACTACTTCACCCCAGTGCAAATCAGATAGAAATAATGTAGGTACACCAGGTGCTCCGTGTGCTGGAGAACTTTTCTTTAACCATTTAGGTGGTTTAGCAGTACGATTGTGTAGTTTAAATACTGTCTTTCTTATTTGCTCTGCAGTAATATTATCTAAAGCTAGTTCCTTTACTTGTTTCTTTAACTCTGATATTTGCATATCATATAAAATCTTTTGCTCTACTAAAGCTGCCGCAGTATCGGGGGCATTCACATTTGGTGCAATGCCTTCTCGTTCTGCTGTATCTAATCTGCCTAGTAATGTAGTACGTGGTATGCCTAAGTTCTTTGCCGCTTCTGCTTTATTCCCTTTGGCTAGTACTACTGCGTTTACTGCTTCTTGTATTTTATCTATCATGTATGCTCTCCTATTTTATTTTTTAACATCAGAATCATTTACTATTCTGCCGAAACAATCTACAACCGCACCTTCTGGCGCACTCTTTAAAGTTCCGTCTTCGTGGTATGCAGGCGCTATAACTCTGTACACCATTTCTTGTGGAGGATCAGATGGTATAAATACTCCAGTCCATTCTCCTGTTCTTTCGTAACGTCTTATCTCTGCTAGATCACTCTTTGCTTCTAAGTAAGTTCTGTAATGTTGTGCATGATCTTTGTCTCTCTGTCCTAGTCTGCGCGATAGTCTGTAAGCAACAGACATAGCTTCTGTTTTATCTTTCTTCCACTTGTCTAATGTTTTTTGATCCACCTTTTCTGGCGGTTTACTTTTTGATGGGTAGTTCGGGTGGTACTTCATATTTTCTCCTGTAAAAGCTAGGGGCAAACCAAAATTATTACATTTCAATTCGCCCCTTGTGCCCCCCTAATGCATATTATACCATAAGGGAGGGGTTAAAGTCAAGGGTTAATTTGACGATATGTCAACTATTTCACATACTCCAGAACTACAAGCTAACTCTTGTGACCCCGTTGTATTGTCTTCTTTTTCATAGTTGCTTAGTTCTGCCCAATCTATATCTTGTGGCATTAGTTTAACTGCTTCAAGATATTCCTCTCTGTTAACATCTTGATATGGTGCTTGTTGATAAACGTGTTCAGAATGTGGCAAGAAACTTACACCAGATATTTCATCAAAGTGTTTGTAAACCCATGCTCCTACATCTAACCACTCATGTTCTCTTACTGATACTGTACATGAAGGTTTGTGTTCACACCAATACCTTTGATACATTAGCCACGTTTTTAATTGATCAATAGCTGTTAAATCATTTCTTGTTATACAACCATCTGGTGCTTTCATAGGAAAAGAAAACACAACTACTGAATCTGGTTTAGTTATATCTGGTTCATGTGGCATACCTTTCTCAATCATTAAAGTTGTTAAAGGATCTTTCTTATCACCACGCACTGTGCGTATGTAGTATTGACTGTGTCTGCTGTGAATACCAGAAGCACTATCAACTAATTGACTAACAGTACCAGATGGTTTAACACAAGTGATAGCTGTTGATTGTGGTATGCCTAACTTCTTAGCAAACTCTTTATTAGTATCAACTGCTTCTTTGCGTAGACGCATTAAGAATTCTTTCTTAGGATTACTAGTAAGTTTGTTATCCATAATACCTGTAAGAGATACACCTAACAATCTTTCTTCTTCTGTATTCTGTATCCATTGTTTACGTAGATATTTAAAATCAGTAAAGGTAGATTGAAATGTGCCAAGTATAGTTGCGGCTCTTACTTTAGCTAATAGATCTTTCTCACTATCTGTTGCTCGAATAACTACCTCTGTAAGATTACAGAATTGATATGGTCGTAATATAATTTCTGAGCAAGGGTTAGTACCAAAGTCCCATTCGATATCTCTTCTACCATTTTCAGATGCTTTATTTTTGGCGGCTTGCCTATTAAAAATGCCCCGCTCACCAGACTTAGAATCATATAAACTCTTCCATTCTTTTATAAAGACAGACATATCTGGCTTAATTGTGTATGTTGCTGAGTTATTAGAGAGGGCACGTTGGCCTTCTTCTAACCACCATTGTCCTGTCTTTGCACTACGCATTCTGTCATCTTGTAAATTACTAAGAGATATTAAAGCAGATCTTCTTACTCCTCCAACAACAACAACCTCACCAACTTTACAAACAATGTCATGACACTCTAAAGAATTTAATTGTCTACCTGCTGCGTTTCTAAAAGTCTTAATAGTAAAATCAAATAAATTAATTAAAGGTTGTGGTCCACTTGCTCTTCCTCCAAATGTTTTTAAACGTGATCCAGCAGGACGTACACGAGTTACATCTATCTTAGGAACTTGTCCAGAATATAACATAGCAATTAGTTCTCTAAATGATTTTGCCCAACCTGCTTTGCTATCTTGTACTACAACTACAGTATCACTATCTTCAAAATCTTCAGCAACTACTGGTAACTTTTCAGTGTTACTTCTTTCTACAGAAAATCCCACACCTGTACCACATAAAAGAATATACATAACTTCATCAAAAGATCTTATATGATCTATTGGAATGTAGCTACAGTTATAACCTGCTGTATGATCTCTATCCAATGCAGGCCCTGCTGTCATCAAAGCTCTCATAGAAGGCATCACTTTTAGAGATAAAATAGAATCTAACAGTTCTTCTTTTATTTTATTGTTTAATTTATATTTGTAATTATTTTCAATGTGGTCAGTAACAAAACTAACATATCTACTAACAGTCTCTGGCCAAGTTTCTCTTCTCTTTTCTTCGTCTATAAAACGAGCATACCTGGAAGTATGTATAAATTGTTGGTACTCAGATGGCAGATAATTGTTGTTCATTAGATTTCCTCTAGTTAGTTTTTATTAATGTGGTGAAAGTACATTATAACATATTGGTGCAGTTCTGTCCACAACATTATGCAAATGTCCTCAAATATAATGTAGATAAGTCTTGTTTATACATGTCTTCTACATCATCTATAATAACCCCTTTTGTTTTAGGGTTTAAAAACTTACATACTTGTACCATTATTATGTTGGTATCTGGATATAGTTTTTCTATTATAGGCCTGTATAAATAACGCAATTGTACTTCTGCTATTCTTCTAGATTTTAATTTACATTCTAATATAATTAAATCTTTGACATCTCCGTGTGGTAAAATTACTATGTCAGATTGGCAGTAACCTACGCCCCTTCTATCTTCATACTGATACCACTGCCCATGCAATACATTTTCTGCACCATAGATAGCTTTCATATAATTGGCCACTCTATTTTCATAAAGCACGCCAGCTCTCTTCACACCTGTCAACCTTGGAGAGGGTATAAATACAGGACGTTCATCGAGAGCTTTCGCCCATCGCAACTTACTGAGTACTAAACGTCTTTTCGACATGGAAAAACCACATTCCCTTCGACCTTTATGTACCCAGAATCTTCCATAGCCTTGATGGTTTGTTCTAACTCACCAGGATTTGGAATCTTTCGTAGCAATTCTCTTTTAAATAATTTCAAAAGCATGTGGCTTCTTCCATTATTAAATAGTGTACCATGTAACCATGTTACCATGTCATGTGCAATACGGCCAGTTCTTCCCATACCAAAACCTTCTAAAGCTTTAGGCATTTGTTTCTCCGCCGCAAACATTAATTCTTTTGTAAACTCCCAATCTTCTAGCATAATCTTGCGCGTGCCCCTCCTTGATGCAGAGACTGCAATAGCTACTTTAATAAAGTGAGATACTCTACGTTGCACATACTCAGACAAATGATTATCAGTAGGTTCTGGCGGTATACCAGCTTTGATGTCTTCGTCTACAATTTTAAATGCATCTTCATCAAAAGTCATTGGCCCATACATTTTAGATATATCTGCTAAATCATTACGCAAATTATTGACAGTATTTTCGCTGACTCTTTCTTGTACTAATGATTGTGGTATACGTTCTCCATCATAATAGATAGGTAACATACGAGACAATAGTCCTTGAGATCTAGCATCTTCTGGTAAGTTATCCACAAATTGTTCTGGTGTAGCACAAGCTAACCAGTTAAGACATGGGCCTTTTACAATGTATTCGCCAGATGTTTTAGTCTTGTGGCTGTACTCTGCTTTAGAATCCCACATGTCTGTCATAAACATTTGAAGATATCTCTCGTGTCTGCCCATAAATGTACCAAACTCAGAAGTTACTAATGTGATAGACGAGTCGTAGAATTCATCTAAAGCAGGACTAGATAATCGTAAGTCCAGCCTGGTAATCTTTGTCATGTCTACCGCTAATTTCTCTGGAGTAATTCTATCTTGAATCATATATAAAGGATAATTACGTAGACCATATTGATCTAATCCAGAGTTAAAGTTTTGATCATCTTCTGTTGTACCTACTGGTGTGGTCAATCTACTAAACACTTTAGTAAATGGTAAGATTAAACTTACTGATTTGTTACGACCGGGTGGTGCAATTAATACTACAAATAGATTAGATCTGATATCATAGTTAGCCATTGGATACCATACACGTCTGCCCATCGCACCTGCTACTGCGCTAAGTGCACTCCATTGTGCAAACGGCTTTGGTATTGGACTGTCTGCAACTGCTTCTACTGAAGCCTTTACAAAGTCTGTATAGTTTCTACTCATGTGGTTTCCATTTCTTCATGTTCTTCCAATCGAGACCTGTCTCACAATCAGAAGGAATTATCATTTCTCTGCCATTAACTTGCATAGGATTTTTCATCCGCTCTAATATTTTAGGAATGATTTCAGCTTCCTTGCCAATAGGAAACTGCCCCAAGATAGCATCATGTACTTGTCCTAGTACTTCAACATCTTCATCTTTTAATTCATTCCACACACGATACAATCCTATGTTTAATAAATCTCCAATGGTAGATTGTGGTACATACGCAATAGCTTTACGTAATGTTGTAGCATCATCTAGTCTGCCCCAGAATTGTCTACGTCTACCTAATGGAGTTGTAAGTGTTCCCTCTAGTTGCAACTGCTTCGCAGTCTCATCATGCCACTTACGTATGCCTGGAAACGCTCCTTGTATTCTGACTAAGGAAGATGGGCCAGTCCCTATTATCGTGCCCCCATCAATTAGTTCTTGGAAACCACCTTCCTTATCTTGTTTGTGCCATCTCTCCAGTGATGACAACGCAATCACTCCACCATAGTAAAGCAATTGAAACCTCGTTGCGTGTGATAGTTTTATCTTTAGATGTCTACCTAAAGAAGTAGCCGATAGACCATAGTTAGTTCCATGACCTGCTCGCTTACACATATCTCTGTAGCTAAAGTGTCCAATGTAAGGACGATCTGCTAGCTCTCTATTCTGTGCAAGATCAGAAGACCAACCCATATTAGGCCATACCATTTTAACTACTTGAGTATGCAAGTCTTCACCTTCACACGCATTAATGTAGCCTTCATCTCCAGCAACGTAAGCTGTAACTCTGGACTCTGCTTGTTCCAAGTCAGCATAAAACAATACGTTACCTTCATCGGGTACAAATATTTCGCGCATATCTTTTGTAATATTTTGTAGATTAGTTCCTGTACCCCAAGGGCTTTCTGAACTTGCCCATCTACCTGTCTCTGTGCCTGCAACTTTAAATGATGTACGCAATCTACCATCATCATCTCGCTCACAGTTTAAAATGTTTAATTGTTTATCTATATCTCGTAAAGATAATATAGCATTACAGAATGGACGAGCACGAGGATATTCTTTGCGTAAATGTTCTAGTGCTTCTTTGTCTGTAGATACTTTCTGTTTACCTTTGGTGTATGCAATTACTGGCGGTAGGTTAAGCCACTCATATAAAAAACTTTTTAATTGTACAGGACTGTTGTGATTGAGATCTTTATCCCATACCGCATTAGCAAATAGATTTAACATGCGCTCAACCATAACTCTATTCTTGACAAGGGGGGCCCGGATTACTCCTGCCTTCATCTCGTCAACCTTTAGCCCACGCAACATCATACTGAGTGCAGGCTTTAAACTGTTAAGTTCAAACTGATATGTATTCTTAGTTGTATCGTCTAATTCTTTTGATAGCTTTGACCATATCTCACTAGTGAGTGAGCAGTCTAGTCCGCAATATACCCAAAGAGTTTGTTCCTTATTTAACTCTTGAGTTGCTATCTCCGTGTTCTTGATTATCCTCATCATCCCTCTCCTGTGTGGTTTCAATAAGTTTGTTAATAAACCATTTAGCTTTTTCTAAATCTTGAATTGGTTTCTTCTTGTGTTCGTATCGCCAGATATATTTCAAAGCTGACCCTTGTAAATAATATTTGAATCCATCTCCTTGACAAGCCTTGATTGCATCAATGCAACCTATGTCTCCCTTGTTATAATGAGACGGAAAGTTTACTGGATCTTCATTTCTTTTTGCTTTTATCTTTTTAACTAGTTCAGTCATTTCTTTTACGCTTGTCATTTGATACCCCCATTATATAAAAAAATTCTTCTCTCGATTTCTTTGCATCTAACATAGCAAAGTCACATATTAAATCAAAGTCTTCTTCGTCATTAAACAACCATTCGATTGCGTCTTCTCTAAACTTTATATACTCTTTATCTACACCAGTGTACGCAATGTCTTGCATAGCTTGATCAAGTACTGAGCGCCACAATACTACTTCATTCTCTATCGGAATGTACTCTTCCTCTAACGGCTTTGCCGCAAAGTATTGGGGACGTTTCATAAAAGTTTATTCCTCTGCTTTGGTACTCTTAGAAAAACTTGTAAGGTTTTTCCATGCTCCCTCATTAGTGTAGATAGATCCCAAGAACCCTAATCCTTTTTCCATTTCTGGCTGGAGAGAATGTTGTGCATGCATAGTGTCATGTACAGTTCCTGCTACATCTATTCCGTATTTATAACTCAACCAAGACACATCATAAGTTTGATTCTGTGCTACCTTAGTTATCTTTTCATCTTGTAATAAGTTAGCTATCTCTTTCCAGATAGTTATCTCTGTAGTGTAATCGTAGAATGCTTGAGACTTTTTTGTAATGTCTCTGAATGGTACGACCATTGATCGTTTAGGTGATGGTGCAAATCCTATACAAGTTATCTCACCACTTGCTGTCTCGATATCAAATGATAAAGGATTGTCCTCACTGTTTTCTTCTCTGCATTCTTTAAAGAATTGTACAACCTCTTCGTAAGTAGGCTCTATGTATATCTCTCTTTCAGTATTTTCTATATCTTTAGTTGTAGATTCTTGTGCTGCTTTCTTTAAATCACTTACTACTGTAGGTCTGAATGAATAGTTTTTAAGAACTGCAAACGGACTGTACGTTGGCATGATCTTGTATGCTCTATTTAATTTGCCCACGTTTGAATATGTTAGTGCGCCTCTGTAAGATCCTATCTTGTCTATGTTTGTTAATGCCCACAGACCCAAGCCACCCATCGTAATTATAATGTTAGGATTAAAGTCATTGATCTCTTTGTATAGTCTTTCAATATCTTGTTCATAGTCTTGTTTTAAAAATCCGTATTGAGAAGGAGAATAGTTTGACTGCCACTCCCCTTCTTTCTTGATAGCCTTATACTCATTCCTCTTATGGAAAAAGAACTGAGCATTTTCTTGTGCTGGCTTCAGTTGAAATGCATGAGTGAGCATAACAGATTGTGCGTCTATGCCTGCGAGTGCGCACATGGGATTCAATACTTGCTGTATGCCTCCTGTATTTATTTTGTTAAGCCTAGATTCGGTAGTCGTAGGATATTCTAAAACTATGCAAATAGAATTCCCAGAATCTGGAACCTGTGACTTAACCCGCTTATGTACTGCGTACTCACTCATGCTATCACAAACTACTTATTAATAATCTTTTTAATAGAAGCTTGTAATATGTCTTTGTTCTTACCAACCATCTCGTGTTTCACAACACCAGAAAAAGACTGGCCGATTGCTTGTTCAAGCAACTCTCCAAAAGATTGATCCTGGTCCATCTCTAAAGCATCTGTTAAGAAACTCTTCAAAGACATAGCTGGATTCTTTTGTTTCATAGCATTAGGTGTTGCCCAATACTCTAGTCTTGTTGGTTCTGCATTAGCTATATCAGCCGCATCCAAATCTGATTGGATAACTCCTGTAGCTTTTACATTTATCTTCACTAACGGAGTTTGGTTCTCACCTACTCTGTCTGAACGATAGCTAGTAATTACAAAATCGTAACTACCCTCTGGTAAAGTAACCGTTTGTGGTACTTCATTTGGTGACATACTTAAAAAGTCACCCACGTCTGATCCTGTCATGGTATATACCTCCTATTTTGACATTGGTTTTGACAACTTCTTCTTCGCATTCCCTTGAATTGCATCAAACAATTTCGCAAGATCAAGCTCTGTGTTAGGTTCTAATATGTCTAACGCAGGAACTTTAAGATCCATTCTATGATCTGATACAGTTCTTAGAGAACGTTCTGTGCCTTTGCTTGAACTCTTAGTGTCCACTCTACAAACACAGTTAAAGTATCGACCCAATTTTGTAGATAGCTTTGAGCCGACACTAGTTGGATATGATTTACTCACACCCAAATCCCCCTCCATGTACTGCATGTGTGTTGTCACCACAACATTACATGGAACTTCTGAACCAGTTATATATTGTATGAGGTGTTGCACATCTCGTGCCGCTGTTCCCCATTCTGGTTGAGAAGGTTGTTCTGTTGGTTTCTTGTTATTAAATACTAATGCACTACGCAATGCAGACTCACCCATAAGAGTGAGGCTATCAATTACAAGCACATCGTCCTTAGTCCAAGTCTTAACAGAACCAAAGTCTTCATCTCCATCTTTCCAATTAGCAATTAGATTTGCCCCCTTACGAAAAGCTTCCGCCTTACCAATTGGATCTTTAAGAGTTACGTAAGATACACGACTGACTCCTTCTGGAGTTAGCAGGTCTGGTAATATAGATAGACCATCATCGTAATCAAGTATACGAAGATTCTTTCCAGCATTAGCTAATGAAGCTAGTGCCGCAGTCTTACCAGATCCACTGTCGCCTACCAGTAATAATTTAGTTACATCAGTTGATGCGTGTTGTTTAATACTTGCCATATATTATTCTCCTATTAAATATTTTCTCATAGTGTAAGGATCGCTTACTTCATAAGGATCATAATCCGTTGGAACATTGTCCGCCTTGCCTTCTTCTTCAAACATCTTTTCGACTTGTCCATCTTGAAGCACGACAGAATATCTCCACGATCTCTTTCCAAATCCTTTGTTGCTTTTATCTACTAACATGTTTAACTTGTCAGTCAATTCACCATTGCCATCTGGTAATGTTTTAATTTTTTCTATCTTTAAATCATTTGCCCATGCGTCCATAACAAACCTATCGTTAACAGACACACAGTAAATATCATCAACATATTGTAATAGTTCATCTGCCATCGCCTCGTATTCTGGTAAGTGTTTAGAAGAACAAGTAGGAGTGAAAGCTCCTGGAAGTCCAAAAACTATAACTCGTTTGTCCTTAAATAATAAATCAAAATTTTCCATAATTTTTCTCCTGTGTTTGCATTATACCAAATTAATTGCAATCCGTCAATAACTTTCTTTCCAAGAACCATCAGTATTATATCCTGTTGGTAGCTCGTTAGTTTTCTTGAACGCATTAATTGTTTTAGTTATATGATAACCTTCTTCAGTTTTCATAGACATAAACTTATTAAGATATTTATTATCTGGATCTAGTTTAAATAGTTCTATTGATAGATAGTCTATAATCTTATGATCCATTGGTGTCTTTAAATATTTTCCCATAGTTTCTCCTGTTTAAGTTATTGCTGTTATGACTACATAAAGTAAGTAGCCTAGTATAATTAGTCCTGGTAGTAAATCTAAAATTTTATCAATTAGTTTTTTCATTCTAGTTCTACCTCTATTTCTAATTCGTTAGTAGGAAGAGCAACTACATTGTCCTCTTTCCGCAAGTCTTTGTGTACTTCTCTATCAAAGTCTGACTCTACAACTATGTGCCTGCGTGAGGGTGCTTCATTGCACACTTCTCTAAATTTACAGCCACCATAATTGCTACATGCAGTAAAGTCAGCAGGATAGTAATTGTCTTTTGCATACATGTTAGATAAATCTATCTTGTGCATAGAATCTATATACCATTCTTGTATTACCTCATCATTAACTTTAAATACTGCACGTTCAAAGCGTGTAAAGTTCACGCCAGTTTGTGCCGCTTCTACTATGAATCCAACGACAGGTAACTTTAGTATATGTTTTGCCGCCCATAGATATGCATACACTTGATTGTTAGGTGTAAAGTTTGCAAAGTAATAACTAGTCAAGCCTGTCTTGGTAGTCTTAGTATCTACTACATAAAGTTCGTTGTCTAGTTCTACAACTTTATCTATACGACCAGACAATCTTTCACCTGTTACAGAGAAAGGCACTTCAAATCTTTGCTCAAGTGCAGGGTCTCCATCTGGCATAGTAGCTACCTTAATACTGTCCTCCCAAAACTCTTCGGCTCTCCATACAATAGCACGCATGGTTGCCTCAAGTCCTCGCGCTTTATCTTCGGTACGCAATAACTCTTCACCAAACTCTAACAGTATTAACTTAATAGCATTTTTGACAGACTCATCTTTTGATTTGCCTTCAAATCTGCCACGATCTAATTCTTCAAAGCCTTCATGAACTGCTGACCCAAAGCCAGTAGCTGATGAGTATTGTTTAGATTTATAACCTAATAAGTTTTGATAATTATAGTAGCGGGGGCATGATGAGAAAGCAGACAAGCTAGAGGTATCCCATACCATTTGTTTAGCTGTTCCATTTTCTTGCCACACATACTTAGGAAAGTGTGGTGCTTCTATATATCCTATACCATCGTCCATCATATTTACCCCCTATACATTTTGTTTATTACTGATTCTTTTTCTGCGTTATCTTTGTGCCATGCACATAAGTTTGCCGCAATAGTTCTTCTCTCACCTTCCCCTTTGAATGGATACACCATGTGTTGTAACCATATAGGAAAGATAAATAGCTTACCAACCTCTGGCTGAATGGTACAAGTAGTTGGTGGCTTTAACATTGGATTATCTAGTGAAGATGTCTTACCATAATTAAAAGCAAGAAACCCATCACTGTTGCCAGATGCTCCGAATAAATTATACTCACCATCGTTTGGGCTTTTTTGTTTTGTTATTTGTTCTGGCACTTTAGTCCAGGTTGTTGCAGCTAGTCCTGTTATAGATGGCACACTGTGGTCGTGAATAGGATTGTAGTCTCCTTCATAACTGTGCACTGACCACATCTCGTCTACCCCTACTTGCATATTGTCTGGAAATAATTTACTTGACCCTATTCTTCTAACAAAATGTTTAACATACTCCATACCAAGTTGATTGATAGTCTGTGTAAACCTTATAACTTTTTCGTCTTCTGCATTCATGGTTAGTTGTTGACCGCTTTGTATTTGTCCTACTAGATTTTTAGAATGATCTTCTCTGTCTTCTGCTACCATAAGATCGTCAAGATATGTGTTGAGATCATCTACCATTGGCATAGGCAGTTGTGCTTCCATCAATATTACTTGAGGAAGTTCGTGCATTTTAAGATTGATTGTTTGCTCTTCCACTACACGTCCTTCAAGATCATAGCCAATGGGTCTTGATCAAACTGTTTTGGTTTAGTGCGTGCCGCTTTGGCAGTGATTCTCTTGCCAGATTTCTCGGCGGCTTTTATATTTTCTCGCGTACCTCGTAGATAAGTAATGATAGTTTCAATACCTTTATCATCTTGAGCCAGATCAACGGGATCCATCTCTAGATATTCAGTTGGTACTATCAGTTCTTCTGCTTGTGTATCGTCTCTAGCCATGTGTCGTTCTCCCTCTCTTGTTGTTTAATGTATGCGTCTCTATTCATTTTTGGTGTGAAGGCTTCTTCAGTTGTTTTCTCAATCCACCGAATGTCTCCCTCTGTTAAATGGTTGTACTCACTCATCAAATTTATTCTCCAGTATTGTTATTTGTTTTTGTATATGTTCTAAGTCTTCTTTAGTTACTTCACTAACATCATCTAATGCACACGCAATAGAAATGCTAGCCTCTTTCAATGCTTCAATCCACATGTTGTTGCTCCGCTCTTTGTTTATCATCAAGTTCATTTGGTGATTCTACTGCCATAACGATTGCGTCTGGTATAGTCTTTAAGTTTTCTTTGAATGCTTTCGAATAGTATTGATTTGTTTCTTTGTCATAATCAAAACTTTCCAGCAATGTTTTTAACTGTGACTCTGCGTCAGCTTTATCGTAAGCCTCAACCTCCCAATGTTTAGTGTGCATATGTCCTGTTACTACATTGAATTTTTTCTTTGGTATTGCCATAATGTTTCTCCTGTTAATGTATTGTTTCTTCTGGGTCTGGTACTATTCTTATACCAGTAATCGAAGTAAAGTCAAGAGGGTCTACAACTGCACCACTCTCTACCATCTTGTCAATCAAAGGCCCAAGCTCTGCTATGTTGGCAACTGACGCACCAAATATCTTGAGTGCCCCTGCTGTACCTACGGACATCAGAAGCATACGAAGACTTACTTCGAGCATTGCTCCCATGATAACCCCAGTAGAATATTCTTTTGACATATCTAACAAAGGCTCTTTGAGTTCGTTCACACATCTTTCGAACTCTTTCCTCATATCTTTTTCTAAATCAATCATGCAATGTATTCTCCACTATTTCAAAGTTAACTGCGTTTATCTTTATCTTTGTACTCTTTATAAAATCTTTGTCAATCTTATTTAGTTTATCTCTAACAGCTCGTAGATCATCTAGTTTGTTAGACTGTACAATTATGTTTCTGTTTCTTTCACTAGTTAAGCAGTAAGTCTTTTTCATAGTTCCTCTCCTGTTTGTTCGTTGATTAAATTAAGTTGTTTAGTTTCCATTGAGTGTGTTATACGCACAACATCTTTGTCATGCATAATTCTTAGCAAGTCATACTTGCCCTCATCTATATCTTCTACACTTTTCATCTGCTCTCTGAAAGCTCTGATGTATCTAGCAAATCTCATGGCTAGAGCAAAGGGTTTGTCACTCTTGATACAGATAGAGGGTGACTCTTCTTCTGTTTCGTCTAGGTGTTTCCTAGCCTTTTCCAAAGCGTTTGAGATATCTATCTGTTGGAATAGGTTGTAAGTTTTCGGGTTGTAAGCCATTTGCATTCTCCTGTTGGTATTCATAATCATCTGTGTCATCAAAGATCCCTCGCGCAGAACTATCACCGAAGATATCTTCTGAGTGATCGTCAAATCCATCTAGAATAAAGTCCCCATCTTCGGGAACCCATTCTTGTTTTTTAGTTTTCTTGTTGTACTTAGTACCTTTATAAGCATAGTTATTTCTTGGCATTGCGCCCTCCATAATCAAAGTAGGAAGCAGTTATTCCTACAGTTAAAAACCCAAGCCATACAATAGCAAGGGGGTTAGGTAACGATAATACTGCTGTTATCGTTAGTAGTATATAAAATCCTTTAGTGGCAAGCCACACATATCCTTTACCAAGTTCTTCCATGTTTCCATTCTTTCGTGTTGTCCGTAACGATAATAAAATCATCGGATAGATTAATATCTGGCTCGTCAGTATACACATAGATTGTAGCTTCTGTGTCATCTGGTACGAGCTTCACTTGGACAGGCTCATAACCTGCGCCAATCTCTATACTATTGGTTATCTGAAAGACTCCCTCATCAACCTCATATAATTCTCCTTTAATACTGTACCCATTTTCTTTCGGCACTACAATAGGAAAGATTCCATTACCGTAATCAAGTATATCAAAGTTGGGGGCAGTATGGTACTCGCCTTTGTACTTCTGTCCATCGAGTATTCCATTCAACCTATGCCCCCTCTTCAGTGTGCCATATACAAATAGATTTGTCATGTACGAATATACCTAGACACTAACTGTCTATGTTTATCTTCCCACATATCCTTCATATCTTTTGTTGGTGCGTTATCCTTTGCAATGAGTAAGTTCTTTAATCGTCTTTCAATGGTTGCCATACTCTTATTGTATGGGTGTTCCTCAGCTTTTTTGTAGTGCATTAACTTCTTCCTTTATAATGTCTAGTATCTGAGGGTTGTCTCTGAACACCCCCATCAGCCAGTTGGTTACAGTGTTTGCCACTTGTTCCTCTGCGTCATCATCTTTCAATGCTCCCCCATCTGCGTTGAGAGACGATAGGTATATGATTGCATGTAAAATCTCATGCAGTAAAGTGTTGGCATAGTCAATGCCACTTACTTCTTTCTGTATCTCTATCTTATTTTCTCTTGAAAGATATTGACCGAAGCAATCGGTGTTGCTTTTTCTGAACGAGGGTTCAGTCCTCTCGATATTTATATCAGCAAAGCCTATCTTTACTTTGGTTAACTCATTGTTTTTATTAGATCTTTTTATCATGATGAATTACTTTCTGTTAGTGCTCTGTTGATATCAAAGTATTCCCTAAGCATTTGTGCAAAGTCTGGATTTTCTTTGGTCGTTTTGTCTGAAGGCTTATTATACTTTATTTTTGGTGTCTTGTCAAATGATAAAAGAGCCTCGTCAGTTAGTTGTTTGTGCATATCTTTGGACATGATAAGAACTCGTCGCCCCCATGTCTTTGATATAATACCAAACCTATCGCCATAATGATGATTGATATAATGCTTGTCGTCTCTGGCTCTGCCAACATATCTACGGAAGTAATAGATAGGGGCATTGGTTTCTTTTACTCGTTTGCACAAAGCTCTTTTGCTTGTGCCTTCTCGTACTGTATCTCTCTGCTCATACCCATCATCATCAGTCCAATACTCGTAGATAGGGGCATCGAATCTTATCTGATCTGCCTTTGCAAAGTATCTATCTAGATAAAACTTAGCCATGTTTAAAGCCCTCATCATCTAACTCTTTTAAATTTCTTTGAAGTTGTAGTTCATCTTCTCTCTCAAAGAAATCCACATCACGATATTGATCTCGCCATTCATCATCATTTTCTGCAATCATATCATTGAGTACAGTTACTTGAGACTGTCCATACTTAGCTACGAAATCTTCTCGTGCTTGATCTAGTGTCATGTTTTGT